>Ga0209187_1000103_pt1 | contig 189806 bp, 139 predicted proteins | sample BantaG_FD_187430 | JGI IMG/M metagenome (GOLD analysis project Ga0209187, IMG submission 187430) | Marine algal microbial communities from Bantry Bay, Ireland - BantryBay_4 metaG (SPAdes) (version 2) | ecosystem: Host-associated > Algae > Red algae > Unclassified | place: Bantry Bay, Ireland...
GTTTAGTTTAACAAAAGGTCTTGCGGAAGTATATGTGAAAGAAGAAGATGTGGCAATTTCGAACTTTGAAGAAACAGGGAAAACTAAGAAAATAGCAGGATATAATTCTAAACAATACAGAGGCGAAACCAAAGACGATAAGTTCACCACTTACTTGACTACTGAGTTACCTTTTGACTGGAAGGATATGTATGGTGGGTTAATCGAATCCATAGCCCCTAAGATGTACCACGATAGCTATAATCAAATGAAAGGTATGATGATGAGAAGTACAACCACTGATAAAAAAACTAAGAAAAAGTCATCCTGGGAAGTAACGGATGTTTCTGAGGTTTCTAAAAAGATCAATAAAGCAGATTTTAAATTTGCTGGAGTTGAAGACTAATATTTAGTGGTATTATTCTTATCTTTTTAAGGACAAAGATATTTTATAACCCCAATAATACCATTGTTATGCACGGCAACTTACGTTGTCGTGCTTTTGTATTTCTAGTGGTAACACAAGTGTGCCTTAATGCCATTTTTTAGTTTGGTCGTTTTATTCGAATAGGTATAAAGCGCCTTTCGCGTATCAAAACATACCGCTTAATCAGTTGCGGTTATTTTAATCAATAACTACAATATTTTGTCTTAGAAATTTTAATCTAAAAATCTAAGATGAGAAATTCCTTATTCTGTATTATTGGTATCCTAGTATTAATGTCTTCAAGTGCTGAAGCACAACTCTGGAAAAGACTTAAGAATAAAACAAAGGATAAAATTAGCGAACGTGTACAGAACAAAGTAGAAAATGAAATCTCTGAAGACTTAGCAAATAGAGCAATGCAGAAGATTGACAACATCTATGAGGACCTATGGCGAAAGTCTTACAATGATGCAAATGGTGAAGACTTAAGTGAAGAAGAATTCGGAGAGATGATCTCAGAGTTGGGCGATGATCTTAACGAAGCATTAGGTGAGCTCAACAAGGCTGCAGATGTACCAGAGCGATATGACTTCAATATTATAGTTGATTATACACATATAGATGAATCGGGGAAAAAGACAAGATCTGAAATGTTTTTCTCTCGTACGGAAGGTATCATGGGTATATTAGCTGATAGCGATGATAAGGAGACTATGATGGTCATGGATGCTGATAATGACCTAATGGTTATTTACAATGAAAAAGATGGTAAGAAAACTGCTCAAGCAATTCCTGCCATGTTTACGATGGCATCAGCCTTGAGTATGACAAATACAGAATCAATATCTTATACTATGCCTTTGAATTCTACCGGAAACAGCAAATCTATAGCAGGATATAGGAGTATGGAATATGTAGGAGAAAATGAAGAAAGTACATATACAATTTACATGTCTAATGAGATGCCATTTGATTGGCGTGACTCTTATGGAGAGCTCATAAAATCTGTAATGCCCAAAATGTATGATGAGAACGAACAAAAGTTTGAAGGTATGATGATGATGTCAGATGACATAAATAAAAAAACAGGAAGATCCTCTCACTGGGAAGTTGATAAGATCTCAAAGTTGAAAACATCAATAATCAAAAGTGATTATGAGTTTGTCGGAATTGAGAAGTAAAGAAGGTTTGAGGTGATGTCGTTTGATTTAAATTATAGTCTCATAATTCTTTAGAGGGTTTTTAGATTATGATAATGTAGCTCTCTCGAATCTAAAGATGTGAAGTGCTATCTGACCAAATACAGAATTATTAATGGATACAACAAGATTTACAATTCAAGAACTTTCAACATCATAGTGAGTATTAGTTAATGGGTCTCGAAATCTAAATTTATAACTTAATGCTAAACATATCTAATAAAAGTAAATATGTTAAATATCTAATTTAACCTGCATTTAAGTAGGCGGCGGCTGGTTTTTGGTGTCTCAAATAATAGACATACCAGTTATTAGATATGAAAATCCAACTTATTGCTGGAATTACTTCCTTTTTATTTATGCTTAGCCTTGGCTTAATGGGTCAGACAAAGATTCATGATAATCTAGTTATCCCAGCAAACAATCACAAGTTTGAAGTGGAGATTCACGGAGCTGGCTGGTCGGCAACGCCGGTAGCAATGATTTTTGACAATAAACTAGATGAGATCTACAGCCGAGAGATTATTAACTCCTTAACGCTGGCATTAAGAAATTCTCCGATTTCTATCGATCCTAGCGAAATAGATTACAACAGGGACTTTGATTACACATCTACTGGAAATTACTACGGACTAGCTGTGAGGTATTATCCCAATGGTGGCAGTTCTAAGTTTGTAATTGGGCTGTCGGTGGATAAGACTAATGTAAGCGTCAGTGGGAAGACAGAGTTCAATCAGCAAGTGGTAAAATCTTTAAAAGCTGATGGAGCAGGACAAGTTGAGCTGAGTCCTATCCTCGCTAATCTTCATTTGCAATACTACTTCTCTCCTACTAAGAAGTTTTCTCCATATCTGACATTTGGACTAGGAGCCGGTATTTTGAATAAAAATGACGCCGCAAAGAATAACTTTAATTTTGACCTGAATACAAGTTTTGAGATCCTAGGTAATGAATTTTCGATACCAGCAAATTTCACATATACACTTCAAGAAATAGAGGATAGGAATAGCAAGAGCATCCCTGGTATTATGCCTTTATTGCAATTCTCTTTTGGAGTAAAAGCTAATATTTCTGACAGATTTAATATCAACTCAGAAATTGGAATTTATAATGGTCTACATCTAAAATTGGGTTCTGGCTTTAAGTTTTAAACTTTATAAATCGATGGTTTACTACTCTTCATATTAAGAAAAGGAATAATATAATCTTACTTTTGTTTTCTTAAATGAGATTCGTATTACTATTAAGCTTCTTGTTTGTCTATTGCGGATCTGTAGATCTGCGATCTAAACCTTCTAATGAAATCATAACCGAGGTAAAGATAAAGTACTATCAAGATTATAACTCCTTTACCCAAAGTGTTGACCTCTTAGCTCAAGAGCTAAATTCACCATCAAACTTTGAATCGATTAAGCAGCAAATCAAGCGATGCCGTCTTAACTACAAGAAAGTAGAATTCATTTTTGAATACTTTGAAACTGAGTTTGCCTATTTATATGTCAATGGTGGACCTTTGCCGAAACTCCACAAGGAATCTTCAGAAATAGATATAATAGATCCTAACGGATTGCAAACTTTAGATGAGCTAATTATCAATCCTGATACTATCAAGGCAAGGCAGGATATGCTTAGAATAACTCATGACTTGCAAAGCTCTTTGGAACTTATAAAGTCAAGTAACGAAAGAATCAGTCTTGACAAACGAAAATTAATCGAGGCACTTAGATCAGGTATTGTGAGGGTGTATTCATTAGGGCTTACGGGCTTTGATACACCAGGATCTGGTAACGCTTTAGAAGAGGCAATGGTAAGTCTCAGGTCAATGGATAAAACTCTGCGCTTATTAAATGAAAATAATAAATCAAGTGTTTTAGATGAGCTCACTAATTTATATCATGCTGCAATAGAGATTCTTGGAGGAGCTACTTTTGAGTCTGTAGATAGGTTGCGATTTTTGATTGATTATGTAGATCCGATATATAGTGGGCTTGCATCGCTGCAAGTAGAGTATGTTATTCCTACCGACCAGTTTAAGAACCATGCGCAAAACTATAATGCTAACAGCCTATTTGACGAGGATTTTATAAAGACTAATTACTTTTCTCAGTATACCTATTCATCTTTTGACAATAGTCATAGTGTTGCTTTAGGTAAGATACTATTTAACGACCCTATCTTGTCTAAAAACATTGATCTGTCCTGTGCAAGCTGTCATAGCCCTGATAAAGCATTTACTGACAATATTCCAAAAAGTAAGACGAATCTTATAAATCAGTTCACTAGAAGAAACGCTCCTACTTTAATAGATGTAGGATATTCATCTAGGTTTTTTTGGGATATGAGAGAGTTTGATTTAGAGCGTCAAGTAGGTCATGTAATTTCTGATAATCTGGAATTTAATATGAGTTTTAAGGCTATAGTTAATCGACTGAGCCAAAGCGAAGAATACCGAAATTTGTTCAAAGAAGCTTATAAAGATATTGCTAACCAAGCTATTAATAGCCGCTCCGTTGCAAATGCAATTGCAGCTTATGTGAACTCTCTAAAATCATTCGATAGTCCTTTTGATAAGTATGTTAGGAGAGAGGACGAGGAATTAGCACAAGAAGTAAAGCAGGGATATAACCTGTTTATGGGTAAGGCTAATTGTGGTACTTGCCACTTTGCGCCAGTGTTTAATGGATCTGTACCACCTTTCTACACCGACGCAGAATCTGAGGTATTAGGAGTCCCTACAAGTATGTCTAGCGACTACCCTTTTACACTTGATGATGATCTAGGTAGAAGTGCTACTGCTCTGAGTGGTGATGCTCATCCACACTTTAATCATTCTTTTAAAACGGTGACAATTAGAAATAGTGAATTGACTTTTCCTTACATGCATAATGGAGCTTTTAACTCATTAGAAGAGGTAATGACTTTTTATAATAACGGTGGTGGTGTGGGTATGGGATTGCAAGTTGAGAATCAAACCTTATCACCTGATTCGCTTGGTTTATCTGATATCGAAGTCGGCAATATTATAGCTTTCTTGCATAGTCTTACTGATACTTCGGGGATTACCCAGCAGATTGATCACTTACCTAATTTTGAAGATCAACCCTATTGGAATCAAAGAAAGACTTACCCAGTATATGATTAGCGTTAGCTAGTAAAAGATTTTAGCTAAGCCGAATTATAAATCAATTCTTCTTTTTAGAACCACCGATTTTTTTCCCAAATACGCCGCCTGGTTTTTTGTTGACAGGATTAGGCCTTGGTGCTTCATCCATTACTTGATTGTACAGTTTGTCTATATGATTCCAGTTCCCGTCTTTAAACCTGTAAGCTTGATAGCTTCCATCAGGATATTTAGATACACCTTGACCAGGCATCATACCAGACTGGGGAATTACATTGTCAAAAACAATCATCTCTAAGGCTGGATTATAATTAAGGCTTGCATTAGCATCTGCACCAAACATCATAACTACTCTATTATACTTTCTTGGTCTTTCGCTATCTGCATTCTTAACAAATAAAGGATGACCAAAAGAAGCAGATCCATTTTCAAAAGTCAATACGTCTGCGACCTTTACTTTGTTGTAGGCGTCCACTTGCTTCATACTAAAAACGATATATGCTTTACCGTTTTTTGTCTCCGTATCTTTTATTTTGTAAACCAATTGTGAAGGCCAATTCCTGGTATACGAGTCTTCTGCATCGTCCTCAGAAATATAGCTATCATTTGTAAATTCTTGTACTTTCCCATCAGCTGTTTGTAGATAAGTCTTGTAACTGTATTCATTTTCACTTTCCTTAACTTGCCAGCTGATAAACCTTAGTGATTCATCCTCAGCGTATTGGATGCTTATAGACTTTTGAGCTTCAAAACGATTCTCGTAAGAACCCTCTTTTGATATCTCTTCATCAAACAATATAGAATATTGGTCTGCCGCGATCATACGATTATTCGCATCAAGTGCATTTACCATCGCATCACCATAAAATGCCAACTCTGCACTTCTTGTCTCAAACTGAATTCCTTGAGCAAAGCAGTATTGAGTAGTAAACAATAGTGTAAATGAAAAGAGGAGATACTTCATAATTATTAGCTTGTACGCTTTAAGAACGCTAATAGGACGATAGGATTATGCAGTTTATTCTTACTAAAACCTTAAAACTTATACTTCGCAACAGTTTATTATTTTGCCGTAGTCTGGCTTATCTGATATCTTCTTGTGATAATAAGAATACTCAAACTCCCCTTTGTGAATCACGAATATACCTGGCATCTGAAAACTATCACCAATCTGCTTGGTTGAAAAACCAATTCCCTCAGTAGCCACGGTCTTTATGCCTTTAGCCCAAACAGATAAACCATAGAGCTGAGTAAAGCTACCTTTTACCAATCCAAATGTGCCATAAATTTTAGTCTCAGGATCTGATATAGATTTTACACCACCTAGGCCAAACTGCTCAAAGTATTCGTTGGCTGTAGCCATATCAGACATATGTACAAATATGATTTCCGTATTATTTTTTTTAAACTCATCTAGCTTAAGGCCAATATCCTTAAGTGCTTGACGACAAAATATACATCCGAAGTGTCTCAGAAAAACAAGAAGTACGGGCTGGTTATTAGATATAGTTAATAAAGAGTTTTCTCCATTAACCATAATAGTATCAAGGTACTCTTGAGTAACTAGTCCAGGCCGTACTTCCATTAATTTATTTATTTTTTCTTCATCTTGTCAAATACTTTCATTACCGCTTTTACATGCGAAGCTGAATTTTTTAGCATTTTGACTTCTGTTTTATTAAGATCGAGTTTGATCACTTTCTCTATACCATTTTTACCAAGCTTTACTGGCACGCCTAGGTATGTATTTCTAATGCCATATTGACCATTAAGTTTAATACAACAAGGAAAAATTCGATTTTCATCTCTGATAATAGAAGAAACCATCTGAGCTGCCGCAGCTCCTGGTGCGTACCAAGCTGAAGTACCCATTAATTTCACAAGCTCTCCTCCACCCTTTTTTGTACGCTCAACTATTGCTTTCAGTTTCTTTGCATTGATCATTTCTGTAACTGGGATACCTGCTACCGTTGTATATCTTGGTAATGGCACCATCGTATCGCCATGTCCTCCCATCAGTACTGCTTGTATATCTTTAGGAGATACATCTAAGGCAGTAGCTAAGAATGCTCTGTATCTAGCGGTATCTAATATACCTGCCATACCAAAGACTCGAGTCGCTGGCAGTCCTGAGATCTTGTGCGCTGCATAGGTCATTACATCTAAAGGATTAGAGACGATAATTATGATTGGGTTCTTAGTATGCTTCAATATCGACTTGGTCACAGAACTTACAATACCTGCGTTGATACCGATTAAGTCATCTCTACTCATGCCAGGTCTTCTAGGAATACCAGCTGTAATAACTACGATGTCAGATCCCGCAGTATCCTTATAGTCAGCAGTACCTTTGAGACGGGTAGAATAATAATCAATAGGTGCTTGTTGCCAACTATCAAGGGCTTTCCCTTTAGCTAGATCTCCTTTAATATCCAATAGTACAACTTCTCGTACTATATCTTTGTGAGCCAAAACATTAGCTACTGTTGCACCAACATTTCCTGCTCCAACTACGGTTACTTTACTCATTTGTTAAATTTGATTTTATTTTGTAGCAAATGTAAAGAGTTTCTATCACATCTGTGGTTCTTTATATATGTTATTAGCTTTGTAATTAGACACTTTGCAAAAACATAAAACCTTAATTTTAGTTATTAAATAAGAAACAAGCATATTGACAATGTCTCGGCCAATAATCACCCTCATCATAGCTCTACTTACCTTAATGAACTCAAGCGCTCAGCACATTTGTGGAGGTGTGGTAGGAGATGTAGAATCCTTCAATAAAAGATTGCTTCAAAACGTAAAGAATGCTAAGCTAATCAAAGCAGATAAGTCAAGTGCTATGACCGTTTATATTCCAGTAAAATTTCATCTAGTTGCAGAGTCTGATGGTAGAGGTCGTATTGATTTTAATGCTGTGTTTGATGAGTTGTGCACCCTCAATTCACAGTTCGAATCATTAGGAATGATTTTTTATATCAAGGACGGTTTTAATTCTTTTGATCATACGCCTACCTACGAGACGCCTCGTACGGCAGGAGCTACGTCAAGAATGATCCAAGAAAAAAACCGAGAAGGGTCGGAAGCTATCAACATATTCGTAACTCAAAATGCAGATCAAGGATCAGGAAATGTAGGATCTGTTCTAGGATTTTATGAAAATAGAAATGATTATGTAGTCATCAGAAAAAATCAAATTGGGACAGATGGTAGTACATTAGCTCATGAGTTAGGACATTTATTTAGTCTCAACCATCCTCACCATGGATGGGAAGATCAGCCATGGGATATAGAAATTCATGGCAAAAGAGTAACTACTTCAACAGTAAGTTCTAGCCAATCTGGAGGTTCCAAGAGAGTGGAATTAGTAGATCGAAGTAATTGTGAAGTTTCAGGAGATAATATCTGTGATACCCCACCAGATTATAATTTTGGATTTTCTTGGGATCGATCATGTCCAAAGTTTAATACTATTGTCTTGGATCGAAACGGTGATACTATAGTGCCAATGCAGAATAATTATATGTCATATTTTTTAGGTTGTAATCCATATCAATTTACTCAAAACCAAGTAGATGTAATTATCACCGATTATAATAGTAATACTAGATCTAACATAAGAAGCGATTACATTCCTAATGATAAAATAATCGAGGATGCCCTTGTGCTAGAGAGCCCTGGCAATAACGAAACCACAGAATTTTATAACGGGATAGAATTAGTATGGTCGCAAGTACCTGATGCAGAAAGCTATTATTTGAATATAACCGGTGGAGGTGCAGATTTAAGAATAATTACTGATCAGCCGACTTATTTTATGACCGACTTAGAACCTAATACTGTGTATACATGGTCTGTGACACCATTCAATGAAACTGGTGGTTGCGGCGTAAAGAAATCAGCTATTCTGAGGACTAATGATGTAGAAACAGCAACGGTGGACCCTGCTCTTGATGGATCTATTTCTATTAATCCTAATCCAGCTTTTTCTTCAGATGTTGTCAATGTGCATATAGTATCAGAGGAAAACATAGCTGCCGAATATCATATCATATCCCTTAGTGGTAAAACGATCCTAAAAACTCAAATCAAGATTAACCAAGGTACCAATACCTTGAAGCTTAATCTTGAGAATATGACAGCAGGAGTATATCTTTTTACGCTAGTTACGGAGAAAGGTATGACGACTAAGAAGCTAATTCTACAACAGTAGGCAACTTAACTTATTATAATAATAAATAACCTGTAAATGCTCAGTAATGAGTAAATTGCAGCTTTATTAACAGAAATAGACAATAGAGCATGAATTTGCATGAATATCAAGGTAAAAAGTTATTACAGTCATACGGAGTGGCTATTCAAGAAGGCATAATTGCTACAAACTTAGAAGAAGCGAAAACCGCTTACAAGGAGATCACTGATAAAACAAACTCTAAGATTGCAGTCGTAAAAGCTCAAATACATGCAGGAGGAAGAGGAAAAGGTGGAGGAGTCAAGGTGGTTAAAAACCAAGAAGAACTAGAAGAAAATGCAAGTAATATATTAGGTATGATGTTAAAGACACCTCAGACTCCTGGTGGTCTTGATGGTGCAGGAAAACTTGTGAGAAAAGTCCTGATAGCAGAAGATAGTTATGTGCCTAATTTTGAAGATTGTAATGAGATATATATGTCTATTCTCATGGATCGTGAGTCAAAGCGAAATGTAATAATTTACTCTACTGAAGGAGGAATGGATATAGAGGAAGTGGCTGAGCATACTCCACACTTAGTACATAAAGAATATATAGATCCTACTTTAGAATTACAAGGATATCAGCTTAGAAAAGTAGCTTTCAACTTAGGATTGTCTGGAGCAGCTTTTAAGGATATGACAAAGTTTACAAGCAATCTATATAAAGCCTTCTTAGGATCAGATGCTAGTATGTTTGAGATTAACCCAGTCTTGGTAACAGGAGAAGGTAAAGTAATTGCAGTGGACTGCAAAGTTGCTTTAGATGAGAATTCCTTATTTCGTCATCCTGATTTAGCAGAGATGAGAGATACAGATGAAGAAGATCCGACAGAAGTAGAAGCTAAGGCACATGGTCTTAATTTCGTTAATCTAGATGGTAATGTGGGTTGTATGGTTAATGGTGCTGGACTTGCTATGGCGACTATGGATATTATTAAATTATCTGGTGGATCACCTGCTAACTTTTTAGATGTAGGAGGTACTGCAGATGCAGAAAGAGTAGAGAAAGCATTCAGGATAATTCTTAAGGATCCTAATGTCAAGGCTATCTTGATAAATATATTCGGAGGGATTGTAAGGTGTGATCGTGTAGCTAATGGAGTTGTAGAAGCATATAAGAATATGGATAACATAAGCGTACCTATTATCGTAAGATTACAAGGTACTAATGCTGATATAGCTAAGAAGATTATAGACGAAAGTGGTTTAGAAGTGCACTCTGCTACCCTACTTCAAGAAGCTGCAGACTTAGTTAAAAAAGTACTTTCTTAAAAAAAGACATATTGGAATCTTTCTCGCTTCATGAGTTAAATGAATATATAAGGCGAGTAGTAGCTTTAAATTTTCAAGAGCCCATATGGGTACATGGTGAGATATCACAGATCAGTGAGTCAAGAGGTAATTACTATCTACAGATAGTAGAAAAAAAAGAAGGCAGTGAAGAAGTCATTGCTCAATCCTCCGCTGCGTTGTGGTATAAGTCTTATATGTTTTTGAAAAAGAAGATAGGTCCGGGGATATCTTCCCTTCTGCAAGATGGTATACAAGTCAAACTTAAGATCAATCTAGACTTCCATGAGCGATATGGTCTCAAAATGATCATAGAGGATATAGACCCTAATTATACGATGGGTCAAGTTGAGCTAAATCGACAAAAGATAATCAAGCAATTAAAAGATGATGGTGTCTACGATCTAAATAATAGTTTAGAACTGCCTTCTGTTTTGCAGAGAGTTGCGTGTATTGCCTCTGAGCGCTCAGCAGGCTATGCAGACTTTATGAAGCAGTTAGAGCATAATGGATTTGATTATGACTTCGAGGTATCGCTCTACGACTCAGCTGTGCAAGGCAGAAATGTAGAAGGTGATATACTGGGCGCGTTTGAAGATATAAAAGATAAACTTGATGAGTATGACTGTGTTATCATTATAAGGGGAGGAGGATCTAAGTTGGATTTATCGGGATTTGATAATTATAATATTGCTTCAGCAATTGCTAATTGTGGGATTCCAGTATTCACAGGAATTGGGCATGAGATAGATGAGACAGTTAGTGATATGGTAGCTTATAAAGCGCTTAAGACTCCTACTGCCGTTGCTTCCTATATTGTAGATAAGTGCTCCTACTATGAAGGAGTAATTAATGAATTGTCTGAACTGCTAAGACTTGATGCAGCCCAAAGATTGAAGGAGGAAGAGGCCCAACTAAAAATGATCCAACAAGAAATCAACCTAGCACCTAAATCATTGCTAGAGAAAGAAAAGCTAGGTTTAGAAACTATGATCAGAAGATTAGAAAGAGGCTTTAGGGCTATGGTTAGCAAGGAAGACTTATTCGTCACCAAGGCTGAAACTCTACTAGAAGTAATGGATCCAAAGCATATCCTTAAACGAGGTTTCACGATAATAAAGCAATCTGGAAAAATAGTAAGCAAAGCAAAGCAAATAGATCAAAGGAAGAACCTAAAAATTAGCTTTGCAGACGCAGATCTAGAAGCAAAGATCTTACAAACGAAAGTCAAATGAGCAAAGACAGCTATAGTAAAATAACAGCAGAGCTACACGAGATAGTAGCCAAATTACAAGATCCTACAACTAGTATCGATCAGTTACCAGCTATGCTCAAGAGAGCTAAAACACTTATCGCTGCTAGCAAAACTAAACTTAGAAATATTGAAGTGGATATTTCTCACTTATTCAGTGGTTATGAGGAAGAAGAGTAAGATGTAGGCATAATAATCCAATCTGTGCTAGACTTACTCAGGAGGAATTCAATTGAATCTTAGTTTGCAAAATAGAATCCTCCAGGTATAATACCTGTCTCAATCCTATTCTGCTCTACCCCACTTCGATCAAATATTAAGGCTTCTCCATTAGAAGAAAAATCTTTTGCGTCAGAAGCATAAAGCATTCGGTCTTTAGGATCAAACCCTAAAGCATAGTAAAATCCGCTTGCGAAAAGTGATGACTCAAGTGTTGTTAAATCCACAACCTTAATACCTTCACTATCTAGGTAATACAAGTTATTCCCTACTTCATCGATTACCAAGTTATTAGATCCGTTGAGTAATTCTAGTTGTAAAATCGCATTATCTCCCTCTATTAAGTACAGCCCACCAGCCGTATTATTTGTAGGATTACTAAAGTCAAATGCACCACTACATAGCACCCATATATCATCTTCGTTGTCCTTGACTATTCCTACAGGATTATCGCCAACGATATACTCTTCTTCTATGACTGATCGACTTAAATCATACTGAATCAATGTAGAGTCGGTACCAAATCCTCCAGATTTAGTAACATACAACTCTGTACCATCGATGACCATATTTTCTAAACCACCACCAGTTTCTAGTTGTGATTCTATTAGATTGGTCTCGGTATTAATTTCATATAACACACCTGATACTCCATCTGTACCCCATGAACTTGCAAATAATCTATTTTCTTCTTCGTCTGTAATCATATACCTGACTTGTGCAAGGCCGTCAATCGTCGTAGTTCGAGTAAAATCATTTACATCAACTACTTCTATTTTTGCAGCATTATTGATGGCTAAATAAGTATTGCCGTTAGCCACCTGCATCGATTGAGCGATATTACCAAGTACAAATCCTGCATTCTCGGTTTGATAGATGTTTTGAATAATAGTCGTATCTCGATCATAGTAAGTCACTGTCCCTGTCCCATCTCCGAATTTACCTTGATTGATAACAAACACACCAGATTCATACTTTCCCAATACTGTCATCGGCATTTCGTCTTCACCGCATCCTAACAAGCAAATCATTAAGATTATACTACCTAATATTAATACACGTCTTATCATTTTCTATTTATTTTATAATTGATATTTAATTCAAAATTTCTAAGTGGCATAGGATAAAATTCAACTTGCTGATAATCTTCATTAAGGAGATTAAATACAGTTATGCCTATGTCAATTGATTGTGCTGTTTTTAATTTTATTTGTTTCAGTAGTTGTAGGTCTATTACTGTAAAGCCAGGTATAGAGCTCGCATTATCAGTTGTAGTATACCTGCGCGAAACGTATAATGCACTTGTTCGCAGTTGGAATTTCTTAAACCTATAGTTAACCCATAGACTTGATTTTACCTTTGGGATATACAAGAGTTGATTGCCTTCTAATTCTTTAAAGGTGATCTCTTTAGTGATTTTTGCATCAGTATAAGTAAGGCTAATTCCGCTAGATAAGGACTGATTAACACGATAGTCAATATTAAAATCAAACCCCTTGGATAGGACACTTCTTTGATTCTTAGGTGACCAAAATCGTTCACCCGGAGTCCATAGTATCCAATTAGAAACATTCTTGTAAAATGGATTTAGAGAAAGGAAAGTCCCTTTTTGTATCAAATACTTTAGACCTAAGTCTAAGCCATAAGATTGCTCTGGTAGAAGGTTAGGATTTCCACCTTGCGGCCAGTATAGATCATTTAGTGTTGGTGTATTATATGAGCTGTTAACTGTTATATCTGCTATAAACTTGCCATTACTATAAGTAGTATTAAAATCAAATAGTAGCGGTGACCATTTGCGATCTAACAGTTGCTTTGCAAATGTAAATTGATTGCTAAGATTTGATGACCACTTGTGATTATACCGATAGGATATAGTACTCAATTGACGAGTATGGATAGAATTAAAAAAATTAGCATCTGCTCTATCTATTCTGTGCGACAGATTTAAGTTGTGTTTGCCTGTAGATATAGAAAAATTTAAAGCGTTTACTTTATTTTTTGCTCTTGAGTCTACACCAGCAGTTTTATAATTTAATTGTTCGTCAAAGTGCGCATAACCTAATTTGGTTGAGTATCGATCAGATGTATAAGCTAAGCTAAAATGATATCGGTAATTATTATCGATCTGGTTAGCAGGTTCACTCGCTGATACCAAGGAAGAAGGAAGCTCTCTGTTGAATTTTGAAATCCAAATATTATTGCTCAATATTAATCGTCGATGAAATTGATATTCATTATTCCACTTTAAGTCTGATCCTTTTACTTCTGTTAACCATTTATTTATTTCTCCAGCCCACTTATAATCAAAAGCATTGTTACTGTTTATGGCGCTTAAACTTATTTGAGATTTGAGTTTTGATAGTTGAAAACTATGGGTGGCTGAGCCTTTTAAGTTTTCAATAGAATTTGCACTCATCTTTACTCTTGTAAGCTTTGGTTGAGTAGGATTGTGTAAGACGATCGCACCACCTAAAGAAGCAGTACCCAATGAGGCACTGAGGGACTTATCAGTGTAATTGATTTTATCAAAACCAGTTAATAAGTTTAAATCAAAGGTCCCATTTATAGGGCTTTGGATATTAAACTCATGCCATAAAAGTGCTGTGTGCCTAGCGCCAAAGCCATGTATCAATGGTGTAGCCAGTAGCCCAGGTCCGTTTGATTGTACATGAATAGCGCTAGTATTAGTGAGAGCTTCGACTAGTTCGTTAGATCCTAGATCTAGTTCATGATCTGTTATATCAAGCTTACGGGCTGTAATCTCAATCGTCTGAGAAGTAATATATAATAAGCTATCCTGAGCTATAGCATAACTACAACATACTGATAACCAAACACCTATTAGTATTCTAAACAAAAACATCGCATTTTAATGCCTTTTACCCGAAGACAGTAAATTCTAAAAATTGAATGTGATCGGCAGGTCTTCTGGCTCAGCTCTCTTTAGTGTCCTTCCCATTCTTATGTTAGAACAGTGGACAAGATTTACTAAAGATTAAAAGCTTTACAGCTGCGGGAACAGCTCCAGACTTTAACTGGATTCCCTATTAATATCTTGCGATAACCAATTACGCTGCAAATGTAATTAAAACCAACTACTGTTTAGAGAATTTTGAACCTAGGATCGTTAGCCAGTTCATTTCGACTAGCTTTTGATCATCTAGTGCTTTATAGGTAAGATAGACCGCAATAGGTAAGAGGACTAGACAAGGCAACCATGCACCTAATACAGCATTTAGCTTTTGAGCACTTTGTAGCTTATCTCCAATAATTCCTAAGATGATAAAAATCATAAAAAATACAATTGCTGATAATAGTGGATAACCATATCCTCCTTTACGGATAATAGAACCCAATGGAGCTCCGATGAAAAGAAAAATAATGCAGATTAAAGCCTTACTGTACATTTGGTGTAGCACTAATCTGATTCGTTCTTTAGTCCTCTTTTTTTCTTTGACCCTCATACCGCTATTATTATGATGATCCTTGCGCTGCTTTACAGCTGTAGCTGCTCCATTGATAAGTGAGATACGATCTTTGATATCAAAGGTCGAGAGTAAATCCTTTGCATCTGTTATACTATCGTTTTGTAAAATGACATTTCGCATTAGTTTTTTAGTGGATTCTTCATCTACTTTTTTTACAATTTTCTTTCTGACAGCTATATTTTCTATATCATCTGCAGCCATTGAAGTATTGATTTTTGTTTTCCTTTGTTTCTTTAATAGTCCATTAAAATCATTGTAGTTGTCTAGGACTTTTGTCTGTACGACTTGCCCCATAGAATCTATAGATCCGAGTAATTGTATGGTATTCATTAGAGAGTACTTTCTCCGTTGCGCATAGAATATTTTATTATCTACATCAAACTCTGACATAGGAAAAATCTTTTCCCATTTCTTAAACTTTGTTCTGATAAAAGGATATGGTTGACGACTCTTTGTTGCTTTTTTAGACTCTTTTGTTTGACGATATTGCTCTCCGTCTTCGAGATTCATAATAAAGTACTTGCCATCATTAGAGGAACTCATGATCCCCTTCTGAGCAGTAACTATACTAAATGACTTATACGATGGATGTACCTCATCATAGATCATGATGCCTTCTACATTTCTGCCATCCTTATGTTTTTTCTTGATATATATATTATATCCTGTAAAGTCCTTATTAAATATTTTTTCTTCAAGCGTTAGTGCAGGTTTTTGTCTTTTGATAATATCAAATCTGGAAAAGAACTTATAATTGGCTTTAGGCACTAGATAATTAGAAGAGAATAGTGAAAAAATAGTCGTGAATATTGCTAAATAAAAGCCCATTCTCATCACTCGTACGAGAGAGATACCAGCAGATTTAAGGCTGGTCAATTCAAATTTCTCAGACATGTTACCAAATACAAATACAGATGACAGGAGAATACTTATGGGAATAGCTGTAGGGACTATAGTACCAGCAAAATAAAAGACTAGCTCCATAATCTCAAAGAAACCAATGCCTTTACCCGTAATGTCATCTATGTATTTCCAGAGGAATTGCATGACAAGTACAAACTCTGCAATTAAAAAAGACAGTACATAGGGACCTATGAAGTTAGCCCCGACCATCCTGTCTATTTTATTATTAAACCACAAAAGCTATTTATTCTTTGTATTTGTTAAGATATGAACGTACATATTACCGATATGTCTATATTTTTCTCGAATTTCGTCAAATGTTAAAATTTAAGTCAGCAGTAACATATATAATTTTTAACCCGTCAACCCTGTGTAAATGCGCGTAGAGGAGTTCACTGGGATAATAGATCCCATCAAAGATAAGCTTTACAGATATGCCTTGAGAATAGTCAAGGATGAGATGGAGGCTGAAGATGTTGTACAAGAAGTGATCATCAAGCTTTGGAAAAAGAAAGAGCAGTTTGCTGAGATCGATAATAAAGAAGCTTGGTGTATGACCCTAACTCGTAATCTGTCTATTGATAAGACTAGATCAAAGAAAGGAGGGAGACGAACGGAGAGTATAGAAGATTATCATCATATAAAAGATAATACACTTGATCCTTATAAGGAGACCAAGAGTAATGATATGATGAAGCGGATCAAAGATCTGATGGAGTTATTGCCTGAGAATCAAAAGTCAGTACTTCACCTGAGAGATGTAGAAGGATATAGTTATAAAGAAATAAGTGAGATAACCACTTTATCGGTTGATCAAGTAAAAGTAAATCTTTACAGAGCTAGACAATCGATGAGGGATAAAATTTTAAAAAGTAACATATTATGATCAAGAATGAAATCGACCAGCTACTAGATAAGTACTGGGAGGCTGCAACAACTCTTGATGAACAACAATTATTAAAAGATTACTTCCTATCAGGAGAGGTAGATCAAAAGCATATGCAGTACAAGCAAATGTTTAATAGTCTTAGTGATTCTGGTTCTATTAGCTCACGCCTGAATGTAGTTAGTATATTGACCAGTGCGGATACAAGGAGTCAAGAAGGTAAGTCTGAAATAGATTTATTATTAGAGGAATACTGGGCCGGTGAAAGTAGCCTCGCAGATGAAGAAGACTTGAGAGTATATTTTAGAAGTGGTGTTGTGGCTCCAGAGCATAAGGCGCTTAAGAGTTACTTTAATCATCTCTCGCGTGAGCACTCTAAGTCTGGTGTAAATTTAGATGTAAAGAAAATTATAAATGAAAATGCTTCTTCCGTAAAGCAAGAAGCTATTGTGAGAAAGCTACCAAGTAGACGACTAAGAAGTATTGCCGCAGTTGGAGCCGTGTTGTTGGCATGCGGGATCGGATATTTCACACTAGGGCAATTAGATAGTAGTGCCACTAAGTATGCAGGTAAAGTAACCATACTAGACGATGCAGCAGAACAAGAAGAAGCACTAGCTATAACCAGAGAAGCCTTGGCACTGCTTTCCGATAAGTTTGGCAAAGGACAAGCTTCTATCGAGAAAGAGATGGAACAAATAGATATTCTGAATATATTCTCAAACTAGTTAAGATATACCCTAATCAATGAGGTGATCTAAATATATTTCACTTCTATTTTTTGAAACTAATTAAACGGATTAAAATGAAAAATTTTATAGCAATATTATTATGTTTTGGTACAATCGGGATTTTCGGCCAGTCTGCTGGAGTAACATCTTATATCGATAAGTATGGAGATAACGAGGACTTTACTTCTATCACTGTGAATAAGAAAATGTTTCAGATGTTAGCAACTGTAGCTAGCGGGGATAATGAAATGGATCCGGATGTAAAGGATATGATAAATAACTTGGATGAACTAAAAATACTAACCTCTAAGTCTGGCATTTCAGACCATTTCAATGCAGTTAATAAACTGATAGAAAAAGATGGTTTCGAAGAACTGATGAGAGTGAAAGATAAAGGTGACAATGCAAGGTTTATGGTAAAAGATAGTGACGGGGGAAATATAGTAGATGAGCTAGTGCTAGTAGTCTCTGGTGATGAGTTTGTCTTACTAGATTTTATAGGTAAAATAGATCTTACTAAAATCTCTAAATTGTCGAAATCTATAAACATGGGTGGTCTTGAACACTTAGAAAAAATAAAAGAAGATTAGAAATAACTAATTGAAATATTTAGTACCTCACTTGATTCAAGTGGGGTATTTTTATTTTGGGATTCATCAGTAAATAAAAGTTTAGAATTTTAATATTTGAAAAAAGTAGTTTTCATATCAATTATTGCAATGCTGCTCATATTTTCTGTGATCTACTTTATCGCTTTTCAGCCACTCCTTACGATATTAAATGGCTACACTGCTAAGCGAATTTGTTCCTCTCACTTTATTGCAGGTAGAGTTTTAGAAGATATAGAAAACCAAGATTTAGTCTACCCTGCTACATGGTGCAGTGGAGAGATTGATATGGAGCAGATGAGTGCAAGTAGTAGTGTGCTGGGGCTCGCCACTCAGTCGGCTATATTTCGTCCAGGCTTTGGTTGTACGCTAAGCCCTAAAAATAATACCCTAAAACCTACGCCTATCCTGTCACGCAATAAAGTAAATCCTTATCAATGGTCTGATAATGGTTTTAAACAAAAAAACAAGTCCAAAATAAATCCTCAAAAACTAGGAGAAACGATAAGTGCAGCATTTGGGACAATCGATAGGACACGTGCTGTGATCGTTGCACACAATGGTAAAATTGTCGGTGAGCAGTATGCAGATGGGTTTAACAAGGAGACAGAACTGCTTGGATGGTCTATGACTAAAAGCATTACAAATAATCTGATCGGTATTCTTTGTAAAGAGGGAAAGCTAGATGTTAATAAAACTAATTTGCTCAAAGAGTGGTCAGATCAGAGGTCTCAAATAAGCCTTGAGAACTTGCTGCACATGTCATCAGGCATTGAATGGAATGAAGAGTATGGGTATCTATCAGATGTAACAAGGATGTTGTACTTAAATGATAATGCTTCGGATTATGCCATTGATAAAAGTGTAGGTAGCGAGATAAATACATCGTATACTTACTCCTCGGGTACAACTAATATAATTTCAAAAATTATAAAAAATACTTTTAATTCGGAGGACGAATATTTGAAATTTCCGCATGAAGCATTATTTCAAAAGCTGGGTATCGAAGCGACTATGGAATTAGATGCTGATAATAATTATATCATGTCATCATATACCTACATGACCGCTAGAGATTGGGCTAAACTAGGACAGTTTTGGTTGCAAAAGGGATCCTGGTTAGGAGAACAAATATTGCCTAAAGATTGGATGGCATATAGTACAAGTTCTGGTTATGGTGTTAATGGTATTTACGGAGCGCACTTTTGGCTCAATAGTGATTCATTTTTATACACCGATGTACCAGATGATATGTTTGCTGCAAGAGGCTTTCAGGGGCAACAGATTATAGTCATTCCATCTCAAGACTTGGTGATTGTAAGATTTGGTGTAGATAGTGGAATAGAGACCTTTGATTACAATATATTTATAAGCAGTATCATTGCATCTATAGAAGACACATGACTGAACAAATAGGCATAACAATAACGCTACTGATTGTAGGGGTGACTGTATTTATTTCTTGGAGGGCTTTTAATGATCAAGGATTATTTGAAAAGCTAAAGCACTACCCTTTTGTAGAAAATCGAGATAAAGAATATTATCGGTTTCTAAGCTCAGGTTTTGTGCATGGTCACGGAATACACTTAGTATTTAATATGTACGTGCTTTTTACCTTTGGTAATCAAGTAGAGCAGATATTCATATACGAATTTGGAAATTTTGGCAGGATACTTTATGTGTTTTTCTACCTATCCGCTATTGTCGCTGCGGATATACCTACTTTTCTTAAACATAAGATGAATCCTAGTTTTGCTAGTATAGGTGCATCGGGTGCCGTTTCAGCAATCGTATTTGTTTTTATATTATTCGACCCATGGCAAGGGCTTACTTTTATATTTTTTCCTTTCTTTTCTATTCCAGCTTTTATTCTTGGTATTGGTTATTTGGCTTATTCCTCATGGGCAAGTAATCGGGACGGAGGCAGGATTGATCACTCGGCTCATTTAGCTGGCGCAATACATGGTATTGTATTTATGATTGCTCTTAGGCCTAATTTGATGTTAGAGTTTGTAGAAAGTGTTCGTAGAGGTCTTCCTTTTTAGTATAAATTTACATCTCAATAATTTATATATCAGGCTACTTTACAATTTAGAATAATAGCTAACAAGCCACTTTTAATAAAAAGTCGCTAATATTAATTTTAACCCTAATATTTTAAGTACTGATTTACCTTTATTCTTGCATAAAAACTAAGGATTATAGTCATTTCATTCGTGTTTTTGCTTTGATATTTATACTTTTCCAAAGCATTTGCGTAGCCAGTCTTTTAAAATGTTTAGGATGGAGCATTTGTCTAATAATTAGTAACTAATCGTAAAACTTCAAAGATGAACCTAACTACCAAATTTTCTATTTTCTTGCTTGTATTATTTCTTTTGCCTTCTTGTGTAAGTAAAAAGAAGCTGTTAGAGGCTCAAGATATGTTGGCACAGTCTAAAATGGACTTAGAGAAATGTGGAAATGTTGTAGACGACTACTCTGCAAGACTAGAAACCTGTAATGGCCAAAGAGACGATCTGACTGCGAAACTGAGTGCCTCTGAAACAGAGTTGAAACTGAGAAATGAGCAAATGGCTGATCTCAGATCTCAAATAGATGATATCAAACGGCAGAGAGACGCAAATCAAACTACAGTCTCAGATCTTACGGTATTGACTAAGTCTGCAAATGATAATATTAAAAATACCTTGTCTCAGCTAGAGTCTAAGGATAAATACCTTAGATACTTACAAAATGCTAAGACACAATCGGACTCTATAAACCTAGCGCTTGCTGTTAATCTAAAAGGTGTACTTGCTCAAGGTATAGCTGATAATGATGTAAATATTCAAGTAGATAAAACGGTAGTATTTATAAACTTATCAGACAAGATGCTTTATAGAAGCGGAAGCTCTGATATCAATAGTCAAGCAATGGGCGTCTTAGGTAAGATTGCTAAAATTATACAATCAAAACCAGGACTCGAAGTGATGATAGAAGGTTATACCGATAATAAGCCAATTGCAAGGCCAGGTATACAAGACAACTGGGACCTGAGTGTAAAGAGAGCAACATCAGTTGTTAGAGTGTTACAGAAAAACTTTGGTATTGATCCTAACCGATTAATAGCTGCAGGTAGAGGCGAGTATAACGCGCTTGCGTCTAATGATGACGAACTAGGAAGATCTGCTAATAGACGAACTAGAATCATTATTATGCCTAAGCTTAATGAATTTTATGATCTATTAGATCCAGAAAAATCTAGCGCAGGAATAGAATAATAATTCTCATTCAAAAATATAATTCCAAGGCTGTGTCTGTAAGACACAGCCTTTTTTTTGGTCATATCAGATTGATAGCGCTAAAAAGTCTTAAATCTTCTTGATGATAACTTTAATTCAAAGATTTACTCATCGTAATTCATATAAAATTAGGCTTGATTCGGTGTTTGTCCTATGACACATTACAATTATTAATATAAATTATTTCACTATGTATCTTTAGCTTATTCTGTTACATTTATCGGGGTTACAGTGCTTAACTGTAATTATTTACCATAAAGAACTTCAAGAGATAAAGCATGAGATACCTAACCAACATACTCGCTCTTTTTATCAGCATAACCCAGAGTATAAATCTAGCAACAGCTAAGGGTAGTAATCTGGATTATAATCCTATCACAGAATACTCGACAGTAGAATCTAGTGATATGGCTTGCCTAGATGACATCACAATCTCCAAGTGGGATTGTATGTTCGCATTGGCAGGATCAAGGCCATGTACTAATCAATATTATGAAGTGTTTTTCTCTTCTACCAATTCAGGGCCATTTACTTCAATAGGCGTACATGATGTTACAACTTTTTATTTCGTTGAGCTAGATGGATACTATAAGCTTAAAGCATCGTGCAACTATAATTGTTATGAGTCTAATGTCCTATATTTTGACCATAATTGTAGTCCAGTATGTGGGTTTGAGATAGATGCACCATTCCCTGAAGGTAGTACGATAAATCACTGCTACACCGAGGATGGAAAGATCAAGCTAAACGCATCAACTTGGTATGATGGGTGCGGAGTAGCTACCTATAAATGGGTAACTCCTACAGGCAATGTTAGCGGTCCTATGCTAAATGGTTTTCATGGCTATGGTACTTATTTATTGACCATAACTTGCCATGATGCAAGCTGCTATTATGAGGAAGAATCTCTTTGGTTTAAGGTAAAAGAGCATTGTTACACTTCGCATTGTGAGTTTATGATTGATCAGCCGTATCATACTAAAGAACATTGTTTTGAGGACGACGGAGACTTATGGATCAATGGTGCATCTTGGGTGTCACACTGCAGCAATGCTACTTATAAGTGGTCAACACCTATAGGAGACATACATAGTCCACTCTTAGAAGGCAATTATGGTTATGGTACCTATACCCTTAGAGTTATCTGTGACTCACATGATTGTCATTATGCGAAAAAAGAAGTTTCATTTGTACTAAAAAAGAAGTGTGAAGAACATTGTCATTTTAAATTGAACTCTCCCCTTGCTACTACGATTAAACATTGTTATGATACAGAAGGAATTATTTGGATAGATGCAACCTCTTGGGTAAAAGGTTGTCATCATGTAGATTATGAATGGAGTACTCCTCATGGTAAAGTAACTGGTGCTGAGTTAGATGGTAAATATGGCTACGGAAAATTTACTCTTACAGTAACTTGTCATGACGCTGCCTGTTATTATGAAAGAAGGTCTACGTCCTTTACACTTGTAGATGGGTGTCACCATCAAAAACCATATGTCATATACTGCCCAGATACTAAGCAAGTTAATTGCGATGCTGAGCTATGGAATCTAGACCACTTTGGAAAGCCATATTACATTCACCAAAACAAAAAAATATGGGTCTATGGCGAAAAGGTACATAGGCACATGAATGATTGTAATCGCGGATACATAACGCGTGAGTGGAAGGTAAAAGATCCTAACGGCTATTGGCATACGTGCTCACAGACTATATATGTCGGAGAAGATGCTTATGGCAATGCTAAGATAGACTGGCCTAAAGAACATATAGAAGTTGAAGGATGCAATCCGTCAATAGAACCGGATGATATGCCATATGGAGCAAAGAAGCCGTACTACGAAAATTCAGGCTGCGCTAAATATGGACACTCTTATTCTGATCAAGAATTTTACTACAGTGGCACTTGCAAAAAAGTTGTCAGGAAATGGACGGTTATCGACTGGTGCGTGTATGATGGTAACAAAGACAGGGAGAAAGGGAAGTATGTGTACTATCAAACTATCAAGATAAATAATGACGATAAGCCAACGATAGTTTTAGATGATGATATAACGGTATCGACTAGTAATTGTAAACAAGTACAAGTAGATTTAGACGACTTGTTGATAGACGCAAGTAGCTGTGGTGATAAATTTGATATAAGTAATAACTCTCCTTACGCTGATCATAATCACGCTAATGCGTCTGGGATATATCCAGTAGGAGTGACAGATTTTCACTACACCGTTGCATATGGATGCGGCTATAAGAAAAAGTACAAACAAAGAATCACAGTAGAAGATGAAGGTGATCTTAATATTTATTGTGAAGGGAAATTAGTAATGCCACTAGTCGGGATAGATACTGATAATGATGGAATCAATGACCGCGGGGAAGCAGAGATTTGGGCGAAGGATTTTAATCTAGGATCTAAAGATCTATGTGGCGGAGAGATTGATTTCTCATTTTCTGCAGATTCGTTAGTGATGTCAAGGACTTTTACTTGTGATGAAGTAGGTATTAATGAAATAGAAATCTATGCAACAGATCAAAGAGGAAATCAAACGTACTGTGTAGTAGAAATGCACATACAAAATAATGGTGCTGATATCGTAGACTGTGTTAGAGCAGAAGAAGACACTGAAGAGGAAGAAGATAACGACTCGATAGATACAGAAGAGCAAGATGCTGATGATACAGAAGAACAGGAAGACAATAGCGAAGAGGAAGGTTCAGATGAAGAAGACACAACTGATGATGAAGAGGATGAAATGGAGGAAGAAATAAATGATGACGAACAAGTAGCAAAAGCAAGTGGCTTGATTAAAACACAGTATGGCTCACCTATAGCAGATGTTGAGCTAGAATTACATATGAATGTCGTAGAAGGAAATGGGGAACAGACTTTTGATATTGTGGATATCAAGATAGATAGCTTCGTAGGTGGATCTGGCACACTTATATATGTGATGGCAAAAGATACGATCTATCACAATGAAGGAGTGACCGAAACTATGGTAATCCAAGCAACGACTAATACGAATGAAGAGGGAGAGTTTACCTTTACTAATATGGCAAGACACGAGACCTATATGATAGATCCGAGTCCAAGCATCATGGATAAGGCTAAACTAGATTTGTCTGATGCTAATCGGTTATATGCCCATATTTCCGGCGCAAATCCAATCACTGATGCCTATACTTTATTAGCCGCTGATGTAGATAGATCAGGAAGTGTTGATGTGTTGGACTTAGATTATCTACTATCATTTATCAACGGTGAAACTGATGACTTAAGCCAGGTGGAAATGATATTTGTAGATGCTACGTACCAATTTGAAGATGAACTGAACCCTTGGTCTGAAGATTACACAACAGTAAGAATGATAGAAGCATCTGAGGTTGAAAATCACAGAGCAGACTTTATAGCGATTACGCTAGGTGACATTATCGATACTGATACTGATGAGTCATTTGATACCGTAGTACAAAGAGAGCGGAGAGATAGCAAGCAAGCACTAGTCAGTCCTAATCCATTTTATCTATCGACAACCATTACCATCAATAATGAATTAACACAGATGGGAACATTAACCTTATATACTATCAATGGCATGAAGGTTTACGAATCAAATGTCAGATTAGCTAAAGGCAAGGAACAAATTATAATCACAGACCAAATGATCTCTGATTCTGGCATTTATATTTATTCATTAGAACTAAAAGACATTAGTTATAAAGGCAGACTACTTAAGGTAAGGTAATATAGATTTGTTTGATAGTGAAACAAACAGCATACTGCTTATTCCTCCTTCTATTGATTCTTTGTTCTTGTAAAGAACATAAGCAAAAAGAAAAAGAAGTCGAAGTGATTAAGTGTAGGGAGCTTGAGACATCGATGCTCAGTTCACTACTAACCGAAAATAAACTAGATGGCGTTGTACTAATCTACGATGAACAAAAAAAGGTTTACCATTCTAATAATTTTGAAGAATCAAAAGTAAAACTACTACCTGCATCTACCTTTAAGATTCCTAATTCTATAATCGGATTAGAATCAGGAATACTTAAAGACGCAAAGTCTGTTTTTAAGTGGGACGGTAAATCTCGAAGCTTTCCGATGTGGGAAAAAGATCTAACGCTGCAAGAAGCATTTCAAGTATCCTGTGTGCCATGCTATCAGGAATTAGCAATTAAGATTGGAGTTGATACCATGACCTCTTATCTAGCACGATTACAATATCCCGGTATGATAGTTAATCAGGAAAGCTTGGATATGTTTTGGCTTAAGGGAAACTCTAAAATATCTCCACAAGAGCAGATCGAATTTTTAAAACGTTTGCACAAGTCAGATCTTGATGTTTCTCAACATGCGACAAAGACAATGATAGATATCATGGTGATAGATAAAAATGCAGATTACTCACTTAGTGGCAAGACTGGTTGGGGAATTATCGATGATAAGAATATTGGTTGGTTTGTTGGTTATTTAGAAGTCGACGGTAAGCCATACTTTTTCGCTACGGCTATCACTCCTCACTCCGATTTTGATATGAAAAAATTTGTAACTATGAGAAAGGAGATTACATTGAAAGCATTTGGTGCATTAGGAATAATCTAGGACTAATTCTCAATTTATAAGCGCATTCTGTCTGTTAACCTCATTACAAATAATGCCAGTTGCAACGGCAGCATTTAGAGACTCTGCTCCTGAACCTAATTGCTTAGGAATACTTATCAGCTTAGTACAGTAGTCTTTAACCTTTTTACTAATTCCTCTGCTTTCATTCCCGATGATGTACAAGGCGTTTTGATTTAGGCTAGTTTCGTACAGATTTTCACCTTGCATAACTGCACCATAGATATGGTCAAAACTATTGAAGAATCTATCGTAATCATCTTTAATTAAATTGGGGGTTAATCTCAGAAATGACCCCATCGTAGATTGTACAGTCTTGGGATTAAATGCATCTACGCAACCTTCTCCAAGGGTGATAGAAGCAAAGCCAAACCAATCTACAATACGAATGATAGTGCCTAGATTCCCAGGATCTTGGATCCCATCACAAAATAAATGTGCCCCATTACTAATTAATGAATGATTAACAGTCTGATTAGGTGTTTTAGCAAGTATTAAAACTAAATTTGAGGTCTTAAGCGCTGATACCTTTTGCAAATCCTTCTCTGAGACAACCGTTACAATAGATTGGTACTTTAGTAGGAGGTTAGTATGTTCCTCGATCCATGATGATAGTGCAAATATCTCGATAATTTCTAGAGATCCAGAACTCAAGGCTTCAGTGCATATTTTGGGGCCTTCAGCAATGAAAAAATCATACTTTTGCCTAAATTTTTTCTGTTGTAAGGACCTTAGTAGTTTAACTTTATTTAGAGATAGTGTCATCAAAAAGTGGATTCATACATCAAATTTTAAAAAGTGGAAGTTACTCTACTTTTCTAATAGTATGCTCATGCTTGACTATCCTTATTTTACAATCCTGTGGTTCTACCAGAAATCTTATCGACGGGCAATATATACTTAAGAGTAGCAAGATTAAGCTACACTCTGAGGATAAGGTAGAGGATAAAGACTTGCTCATTTATGAGTTAGAATCGTTTTACAATAGTAAGCAAGATCCGTTGGTTAGGAGATTCTGGAACCCAAGACATTGGTTTTCTAGAGATACTGCCCTTATTTATAATGAACAAATAACTAATGAGACAGCAGTAGCTTTTGAAAAATATCTCCAAAATAAAAAAGGATACTATAATGCAGATGTGATACCCTCTCCTAAAGCTAGCTTTAAAAACATTGATCTTATATACAATGTCTATCTAGGGAGAAGGTATAAAATAAACTCAATAAGTTATACAGGAAACGATAAGAAGGTTTTAAACGAATTAGAAAACTTTAGGCAAGACTCCTACATCAAGGAAGGTCAATATCTTGATGCAGGCAAATTTGACCTAGAGAAGGTTAGACTTACTAATGAACTCCAGAATAAAGGATATTTAAATTTTAATGCTGCATATATTGGTTTAGAGGGAGACTCTTCTAATTATATGACTGATTTGCGAGTGGTAATCTTACCCCCACTCCCCGACTCGATCCACAAGAAATATACAAATGGTGAAATAAATATCTACACAGAGCACCCCTTAAGTGATAACCCTACAATAAGTGAAACCAAAGAAATTGATCAAGCCTCTTATCATGCAGGAACAGAAAAATTTATAGTTAATCCTAACATCCTCTCTAGAGACATCTACTTAAAAGAAGGAGAGTTATATAAAAAAGAAAATCGTTTAAAGACTATTCAGAATCTATCTGATCTCAGTACTTATAAAAATATCTATGTCAATCCTAAATTTAATAGTCAGATTGATACAGTGATAGATTTTGATATCTATCTCACACCACACGCTAGTAAGTGGGTTGCAGATTTTGGGTCTGATCTTTTTTACTCTACACTTAATACGGTAAATCAAGGTAATAAGCTGATAGGAGTAAGCGCTAATGCGAGATTAGAAAATAGAAATTTTCTTGGAGGAGCTGGCAGGTATGTATTAGATCTCGAGAGTACCTTAGAGTTTGATATCAGTAGCTTAGATGCAAATTCTTACTCGTTTAATATCAATAACTATCTAGAGCTACCTCGTTATGAACGATTCTTTGGATTTTCACCTTTGTTTGATTTGGTAGGTTCTTTTGATAAGCCCAAATATCAGAAACTTAAGGAGGAATCTAATACTATACTTAATCTAGGATACAACTATAACAATAGAAGGAATCAGTTAATCCTTAAATCTATAAATGCCAGTTGGGGATATGATTATCGGCCGAGTCCCTACAGCAAATTTCAGTTAAACCAAGTAGGATTTAATTATGTAGATACTGAGATACTGCCTCAGTTCCAAGCGATCATTGCTAATAATCCTGATATTCTTAACAGACTCCAGCCTACGTTGTTTACAGGTCTTATCTTTAAGAATTACTCTTACGTTTATCAGGGGCCAACCGATAGAAAAGGAAATTCATTTGGGTTTATAGGTAATTTTGAAGCTTCGGGCTTAGAAACATCATTTGCTAACGGTTTAGTAAATCTGTTTCAAGAAGAAAACAATACCTGGAGATTGGGTAATCTTAATTTCTCTAAGTTTATCAAAGCCGAATTAGATGGAAGATTTTATCATGAAATTGATGAGAAATCTAGATTTGCGGCACGAGCTAATTTAGGAGTTGCCATCCCTGTATTCCAAGATTCGCTAGTTCCATATGTAAAGCAATTTTTTGTTGGAGGGCCCAATAGTCTTCGTGCTTGGCAGATTAGGGAATTAGGTCCGGGTGCTTATAGCGACTTGTTATTAGAACCAGAACCCGGGCAACCTTTCTATCAGACAGGTGATGTCAAAATGGAGTTTAACTTAGAATATCAGTTTGATGTAATCTGGTATCTCGAAGGTGCGCTCTTCATTGATGGTGGTAATGTCTGGAATCTAAATTTTGATGAACAAAGACCAGGCTCTCAATTTACCACTTCTAGTTTTATGGATCAGATGGCACTTGGTGTCGGTTATGGAATGAGGTTTGACTTTAACTATTTTATTATCCGATTTGATTTTGGTTATAAACTAAGAAATCCATTCCCCGATCCGGAGACAGGTGATCAGTGGGTTTTATTTGATGGCAGGTATAATCCAAGTAGTAATTTCTGGTTTATCAATTATCCTTTTGGCAATATTAATATTGCTATAAACTATCCTTTCTAAATTATTATCCTCTATCAACTATTGTCTCGAGGGTATATTGTAGCTTATTGCTTACGCTTCTTTAATTCTGCATTAAGCAAGCTTTTTCTGCCGTACTTAGAGCAGATTGGGCATGATACCATTTGATGTGATCTTGCAGGACAATATTCTCTGCCAAAAAATATAATCTGTAAATGAAGTTTATTCCAAGATTCCTCTGGAAATAATTTTTTTAAGTCTTTTTCTGTTTTCTCTACATTTTTACCGGTGGTAAGTCCCCAACGATATGCGAGTCTATGGATATGTGTATCTACAGGAAAGGCAGGGACACCGAATGCTTGAGACATGACTACACTTGCCGTCTTATGACCTACTCCGGGTAGTTCCTCTAGTGCCTCAAACGAGCCTGGTACTTCACCATCGTACTTTTCGATTAATATCTCAGACAAGCGATGGATAGCTTTAGACTTTCTTGGTGACAACCCGCATGGCCTTATGATTGATCGGATATGATCTACATCAAGCTTAACCATATCATAAGGGTTATTAGCAGCTACAAACAATGCAGGCGTGATCTGATTAACTCGCTTATCGGTACACTGCGCAGACAGCAGCACAGCAATTAGCAGCGTGTAAGAGTCCTCATGATCTAAAGGAATAGGCACTGTGGGATAGAGGTTTTCTAAGATCTCTAAGATCTCTTCTGCTTTTTGTGCCTTACTTATCATAATGAAACTAGGAACTGCATAGTATCTACCCCATCGGCATAGCTAGCAAGTGCCGGAGTCTGCGAAGTGCCTAATGGAATAGTATCTAAATTATTAAAACTATGACTTGAACAAATGCATTGTAGCAATTCCTCGTCGGCTATCAGTTGTTTTTCAAGAGTTTCTAAATCTGAGTAATACTCATAGTTGAGATTAGAGATTCTTGATGCTATCTGTTTATCCTCTCTCAGTAACAGACACCCATTACTTAAAAATTTCTCTTTATTAAGAATCAATATTGCATAGTTATAATCAAAGTTGTTTTTATACTTACTGTGATTTATAATCTTATTAAAACCATGCGTAACTTCTAGAAATCTATCAAAACTATAAGCTTGAGGAACATAGATTTTAGAAACATTACGGCAACCTAATCCAAAATAATCAAATATATCATGACCTAAGGCGGTCAATTCCTCATCGGTTTCTTTGCCCGTCAATACTGCTACTCCGTTTCTATTTTTACGAATGATATGAGGGTATTTACCAAAATATTGTTCGAAGTAAGTTGCACTATTATTACTCCCTGTAGCAATCACCGCTTCAAAATCTTTAAGCTTATTAACAAACTTAAAATACGCACCGGCTCTACTATCAAATGACTTGAGCTTATCTACTAAGTAGGGTAAGATAATACTATCTTTCTCCGATAGCTTAAGTATGGCTGTATGTCCAGAGATAAAACAACAAAGTATATCATGAAACCCTACAGCCGGTATATTACCTGCTAGTATTATACCTACTTGTTTAGGTAATACTTCATTGGTGATTGTGTAAGAGTTTGACCATGTAGTGAGGTGTTTTTTGTTTAAAAATTGAGTAGCTATAGACGTAAGTGACTGGCGAGTATTGTCATGGGTGAACCACCTGTTTTTAAGTTGGCTAAGCTCTATTACTCCTTGCATAGCTTCATCAAATTGCAAGACGTATTTACCTAACTTATCTAATAGATCAATTCGTTCTTCTAAGTTCAACATATCAAAGGCCTATTTATATATTCTCCTTTCTATTTTCTAGGTACTTAGTCCATCGGTCTAAAGTAACTGCCATGTCTTTTGGTAGTTCAGACTCAAAGAACATACGCTCACCCGATCTAGGATGTACAAACCCTAGTGACTTTGCGTGAAGTGCTTGTCGAGGTATCTCTTTGAAGGTGTTAAATACAAAGGATTTATACTTTGAAAAAACCGTTCCTTTTACAACTTGGTTGCCACCGTATTTTGCATCATTAAAGATGGGATGACCTTTGTACTTCATATGCACTCTGATCTGGTGAGTACGACCAGTCTCTAGTTGGCATTCTACAAGACTTACATAGTACAAATCTTGCAAGACCCTATAATGAGTAATAGCCTCTTTGCCTTCATCACCATCAGGGTATACCTTCATCATTCTCCGATCTTTAGGACTGCGGCCAATATTTCCTTCTATCGTACCTTTCTCTTCGTCGTATGCTCCCCAGATGATTGCTTGATATTTACGCTCTATGCTATGGTCAAAAAACTGTTTAGCAAGTCCAGACATCGCCATCTCAGTCTTAGCGACTACTAATAGTCCTGAGGTATCTTTATCTATACGATGCACCAAAAATGGTCTGCTTATCGGATTACCATCCATCACAGGGCCATTACTTTCATCCATATGATAAACCAAGGCATTAACTAAGGTGCCCGTATAATTACCCACTCCTGGGTGTACAACCATACCAGGCTTTTTATTTACAATCATGACGTCGTCATCTTCATAGATGATATCAAGAGGTATATTCTCAGGCTGCACTTGGTGATCTTCCTTAGGAGGTTCAGGAAGTACTAAGGTGATTACTTCCTTTGGCTTGACGATATGGTTGACCTTTACCTGTTTGTCATCTACAAGGATATGAGCTTGTTTTATGCCATTTTGAATACGATTACGAGAGACTTTCTCTAATCTATCCATTAGGTATTTATCGATTCTCAGCGGTTGCTGCCCAGGGTCTACTAAGATAGTCCGATGCAGATAAAACTCGTCTTGTGAGTTCGATTTTTGTTCTTTTGTGTCGCTCATACTAAAATGCAAAGCTAATCCCTATCTGGTATCGTAGTAGGTCTATAGGAGCATTTTTAAAATCTAAATCATTAATTGTAAGATCTTGATTTGGAAGATCTTCGGGAAGGGCATAGAATCCATTAGATGTACCACGAAGGTAACTGGCTTTAAAGTTTAGATAATAAATATCCTGATAAACATTCATTTGTAGCCCTGCTGAAAATCCATAGCTAAAAGATACCTCACCACTCTCGACTGTAAAATCAATGCTTTCATTAGTATTTATCAGGTTAACACTAGTACCTGTCAATAGATACTTACCACCTATAACACCTTCTATAAATGGATCTACTACTGGGAAATTATTAAACGGATAATATCTAGCGATTAGATCTAATCCATACACACTAGTCCTGCTGCTCTGTATCACATCTATAAACGTGGTAGAAACTCTATAAAACTGTCCATAATAGAAGTCAAAGCCAATAAAGGTAGGGCTATCGGGTTTAGATTGATACAGTAATGTACCACTTCCTCCCAGGGCAGATTTATCCATACGGTCACCAAACGAGTTTTGTGGCTGCATAAACTCTAGCGAAAACTCTGCTAGTCTGACTCTAAATAATTCTTCCTCCTCTGTTAACTCGCTACTATCTTCGTTATTATCTTGCGCTGATATTACTACTGGCAAAACAAATAACATAAGTAGAAAAAATAACTTAGGATATTCAAAAGATTTTATCATTGATAACTTCCATTTACCTTACAAAAGAATAACAATTAATCGAGCTATACCATGTCAGATAAAAAAATAACGTTTGATTCGATCTGCGTGCAAGACGTTGATAAAGGATATACTACTACGCCACATCAACTACCAATTTACGCTACCTCTGCATTTGAATTTTCGGATATCAATGAAGGGATAGATATTTTTGATGGAAAGCAGCAAGGGCATGTTTACTCTAGATATGGTAACCCGACTATAGAAGCTGTAGGTAAGAAAATTGCAAAGCTAGAAGCTGCTGGGAGCGATTTTGAAGTTTTTGGGATGATGACTTCATCTGGTATGTCTGCTATATCAACTATGATTACCGGTTTATTCCAGTCTGGAGATATGATCTTAACGCAGCCAAATCTCTATGGTGGTAGTGCAGAGTTAATTGGTAAAATATTTAAAAGACAAGGAATAGCATCTGTATTTCAAGACCTAAAAGATGTTAGCTCTTTAGCAGACACCTTGAAATCAAATGATAAAATAAAAGGAATATATCTTGAATCACCAACTAATCCTACATTGTCTTGCGTAGATCTAAAGGCTATTGCGGAGGTGGCGAAAGCTCACGGCGTATTTACAATGATAGATAACACCTTTGCTACACCATATTTGCAACAACCTTTGGTACTTGGAATCGACTTCGTCATTCACTCTACGACTAAGTATATTAATGGGCACGGCAATGCTATATCTGGAATTATCATAGGACATCAAAAAGATCATGATAAGATATGGTCTGCCCAGAAGCTCCTTGGCACTAACTGTAACCCATTTGATGCATGGTTAGTTAATAATGGTATAAAGACGCTCTCATTGAGGATGGATCGTCACTGTGAGAATGCTGGTAAGCTCGCTCAATATTTAGCATCTCATACTGCGGTTTCTAAAGTAAACTATATCGGGCTCAGCTCTCATCCTGATCACTTATTAGCTAAGCAACAAATGAAAAAATTTGGAGGTATGTTAAGTTTTGAGGTGGGGACTAGCTATGAAGACGCCATATTATTTATGAATAAAATAAAATTTTGTGCCTTAGCTCCTACCCTTGGTAATGTAGATACATTAATCGTTCATCCAGCAAGCATGTCGCATAGGGGTGTCGATAGGAAAATTAGAGTAGCAAATGGTATTACCGATAATCTAGTGAGAATATCTGTTGGGATAGAAGGATATGAAGACATTGAAGGTGATATTACTCAAGCTTTGGGATAGTTAGATTAGAGTTTATCTTCTCGCTGTAAGTTAATATTAGATCTCAGCCCTAACTCTACGGCATTTAGACTTTCTATTTTGCCATTATCTATTCCGAAAGTCAGGATAGTTCTAAACTTGTGGAAACCAGCCACTCCACATGCCCCAGGATTCATATGTAGAAGGCCATTTATTTTGTCAGGCATAACCTTTAAAATATGAGAGTGGCCACAGATGTATAGATTTGGTTTTTCCTCTCGTATGATTTTTGAGACCCGCTTAGTATATCTTGATGGGTACCCACCTATATGAGTCATAAAGACCTTCATCCCCTCGCACTCCCAAATCTCATTTAATGGTATCCGCAGACGTAAATCTTTATCATCAATATTGCCATAGACAGACCTTGTTGGTTTTATAGCTTCTAGCTTATCTAATACTTTTGGGTCACCTATATCTCCACCATGCCATATCTCATCTGCTGCCTCTAAAAATGGCATTACGTCTTTACCTAGATAACTGTGTGTATCTGAGATGAGTGCGATCTTTTTCATGATGGTATTTACTGTAGAATTTTAAAATTACAAAGGACAGACTAAAAGCCTGCCCTTTGTAATTTTATTTATTTCTTAGATTCTTAATTTTATTAGAAATCTATTACTTTATCAATACCATCTTAGTATTCGCTGAGTACTTGCCAGCAGCGAGATTTAGATAGAGTATGCCTGCATGATCTACACCTTCGAAGTTTAGTTCTAACTCATTATATCCACGATCAAAGTGTTTTTCTGATTGCATTACCAACTGTCCTTTTGTATCAAATACTCTAAAGGATACTTGACTAGACTCTGGTAGATCAAAGCTAATCGTAGTCCTATCACTAAATGGATTAGGCTTATTTTGATATAATGTGAAGTCGGTACTTACCAGAGCATCTCCTCTGAAAGTTAACTCAACACGCTTAGCTTCTAGGTGTTCGTCGATAAACTCAGATGCTAATACATCTTCGTTTACCTCAAAAATGTTACTGAATTGGTCTTTTGTTTTGGTTTTGATATTAATAAAAAATAATGCCCCGTTATCGGATAGTTTCACTGTCTTGAAGGAGTTCCAACTTAACTTGATACTACCATCTTCGATAATATAATTTTGCCTGTTCAGATCTAGATCTCCTGCAGAAACTCCTAATATTTCTACAAGCCTTTCATTAAACGCTAGATCTAACTGTAACCCGTGTATACTCTTGGTATCTTTGTTTTTAATGATGACTGGAATAAGATATTCTTCTCCAGACTCAAACGCTATATCTTCTATCTCCAAGCTTACCGAGTTACGGCTTCTCACTTCTGTAGCATCTAATGATAACTGGACACTTTCATTGACATCTCCTACTTTTACACCTATGAAGTTAGCTTCAGATTGGCTCTCAATGATATTTTGTACATCGATATTTTCTGGATAACTATCCATGCCATTATCAGCTGTCAAATCATGACTTGCGTCTATAAACCTCCAGCTTTCGTTATTAGGAAATTCTTCTATGATTCCTAAGATTAATTTACGTGCGTCTACTAGGTCAGATGCTGAGATGCTACCAGATTTATTGATATCGGCTGCAATCCTTTTATATGGCGAATCAAGCAACTGTAGACCAAGTATATGCTTTTGGATCAATACAATATCAAGGGTGGAGACTCCATTGACAGCTACATCTTTCACCTGCGGATCAATCACATAGTCATCGTATAAGCCTACCCCTGAAAATGCATATTCGCCCGTAGTACTGGTTTGGCTAATAGCCTCAGAATCATCCATCATGTTTTTAAGCATCACATCTAACTCTGGAAGTCCTTCATTATTTTCAGTTGTTATTTTGCCTGATATCGAAGCAGATGGTGCTCCAAAATCTGGACATAAATCAAAGTTGTCTGTGACTCGCAAGCTTACAGTACAGAAATCAACTACCTTATCATTATTTAAAACATAAATCCTTAGCTCCTCTAAATAATTGATACCACTACCTGCTGAGTAGTTATAAAAATCAGCACAGTCTATTTTTTCATTGGCAACCATCTCGTCTTCATCAAATGAAAAGCTAATGTTAGATAAGTCAAATCCATCACACTGACCAGTAACATCCTTTACAAAATCACTTGCCCAAATCTCTGCCCAGCCATCACTGGTGAGACTTATTGACAAAGAACCTAGACATGAAAACGAAGGTATACTGGTATCGATAACATGAAATACTTGAGTGCAAATCTCCTCATTACCGCACTCATCTCTTACAAACCATTTGATGGCATGAGTCCCTATATTAAAGTCTCGAGTTTCAGTAGATCCTGTTCCAGAATTACTTCTTCTAAATACTCCATTATAATTTACATCTAGTTCCCATCTATAATTGAGATCCATCTCAGGTGTACAATCATCTGATGCTGTTGCAGCTAACGTAACAGTAGCCATACAATCATCTCCTGCATCTATATTAAGGGTATCACAGCCAGCAACGAATGCCGGTCCTTGAGAATTTGATATTTTAATCGATTGGAAATATGACCATCTTGTCCTTGATAATGGAAAATCTGCATCATATCTACACCAGTCTATAACTGTCCATTCTCTTATTATTTTTTTGCAACCATCTATTAGTTCAAAGTGCTCATCTTCATAACCTACGCTTAGATCTACACAGTCTAAGTTGACAAATTCTGGACTTCCTGTTTGGTCAGGATCTGTATCTGATAAGGTACATCCATCAATATCCTCATGGTCTGGCCACTTGATATCTAACTCTGTAAATGGATCTGTATCTGCCACAGTAATCTCCTGAATACAAGTCTGCACTTCATCTTGAAAATCTGTAATCGTCCATGTCCTAACAATTTTTCCTTCTCCACATTGTAAGAAGTCAACATCCTCAAACTCCATTGTTGCTGTGATACAACTTTGGTCTAGCACTGGTCTTCCTGTGATAGATGGATCGGTAGAATCATCACAATTAACCGTGAATGGTGCAGGGCAAGATTCTAGTACATTCACTAGCTTATTTTGAACCTTAGCCACTACCCAACACTCGCCGAAGGCACCAGTAGCATCATAAGCTCTCATAGCTACTCTGACACCATCAGGTCCCATATCTGAACAGTCAAATTTTAGGGTATCTTGATAGATAGTCTCCTCTTTTTTTCTGGCCTCAAATCTTACTACTCCACAGTTATCATAGCTATGATCATCAAATACTCCCGCAGGAACTTTTGCCATACCCATTATATCTAGTGAGATAACTGTATGTTGCTCGCAAATTGCATTTGGTGGATTGGTATCTTCTACCACTATCTCTGTAAAGCACTGTGTAGAAAATCCACATGCGTCTGTTATGGTATAAACTAACCAAGTGGTATCTACTGGAAGATCACTAATCCCAAAGGTGCCATTACCATTATCAATCACATTATCTGTAATGGGATTCTCAAATGGATTTCCATCATCATCTCTTAGTTTGTAAGCTACCGTATAGCTTGTGGCAGAGCAATCAAATATCTGTATCGGATCAGGGACAGGATTTAAAGTACCTGTGCAGGCCCATGGATCAGTATTGACAATTATATCATCAGTAGGACAAGTAACTATTGGGCCTCTGTCATCGACTAACTTGATTACCTGGTGATACTTAATAACGTTACCACTACACCAGTCTAATAAACTCCACTCTCTTAATATCTTAAATCCACTCCCACATATCGGTATAAATACATCTTTATAAGCAAACTGAATGTTTCTACATGATATATCACTTGGAAAACCTGTCGTCTCAGGAGATGGGCTACCATCAGCATTAAAAATAGTACTGCCTACATTTATGACGTTGCCTGCCGTATCCACAACGAAGTCACAGGACAGTCTCATTCTGCGTGTATCATAAAGCGCATCATCTTCGGTGATTAGAGTATCACTATCATAATGCGGAGGCCATACTACACTTGATAATGTCGGTCTTTGTATTCCTATGATTTGATCGCAAGTCCCTTCTTTTCCATTTGGATCTTTTACAATCCATGTTCTAGTAATTAAATCTATGTAAGCATTAGAATGGCATCTACTTGTAAACTCATCAGTGAAAGAAGTATCTAATTTTACAGTACTACAATTACCTTGTAGCATGGGTACTGCTAAGCGTTCTAAGGAGTCCAGTTGACCACAAGTGAGTATTATACTTACGTTGTCACTATTGCCATCTTCTGGTACGATTACTCCTCCAATACAATTAGCAAATACAGGCTTTAGCTCTATCCTGATATTTCCCCAGCAAGACTCTTCAGTGGCTATTCGTTCTACTTTTACTTGTAGTAGATCACCCACATTAGCACTAGTCACTGTAGGGCTACCTGAGATAGTTACGCCATCTGCGTCACATACTTTGACTAGATAATCATCATTGTCAATATTGCTTGACTCTAAGATGATACCAGCGGTAATTTCGCTGTTACAATCTGTACCAGATAAGCTTACATTGACAAGATTGTCACATGCTAATCCACCTTGCGCTCTGACACTACTGACTGCCAGGATACACATTAGAATGGTTAACATCATGACTAGAAGTGCACTAAGGCTATACCTCTCTAGAAGGTCCGATCTTTTTAGCCTTTGAATTATTTCTGTCATCGATTCGGTTTTTTAATAATTACGGTTATTAGGAATTTAACTTAAGCAAGGGTGTTTTAAAAAAGGATGTGCTTACGCTCTTGTTTCCTTGAGCACAAGCCGACATCCTCCTAAAAACCGTTACTTCAATACAATCATTTTCATGTTTGCAATATTCGATTCAGTCTCCAATTGGTAGTAAAGGACACCTTGTGTATTTATTTCTTTTGAGTTGACTATGATTTGATTTTCACCTTTGTTGTAAGTAGCCGTTTGTGACAATACTACCTTACCCGTGATATCAATTAATCTCATCGTTACTTGCTCTCTCTTTGGCAGATAAAAACTAATCGTTGTTTCATTTGCAAAAGGATTCGGTACGTTTTGATATAGCTTAAACTCTCCTTCTACGGTAACTATATCTGATGAAAACTCATGTACCAGCTCAAGGCCATACGCCTCTTGCGTTGATTCATATAGTTCTGCAGAAGTTATAGTGGAGTTCATCTGTATCTCTTCGACCTTACTTTTAGCAGGATCATTAGACTCTACGATCAGGTAGAATAATGGCTCATCTGCATCTATTGATAGGTCATCACTATCTGTATTCCAACTAAGGGTGATCTCTGTATCTGAGATCTGACCGATGTTACCTTCTGTTATTTTTAGCTGCTTACCGCTCACTCCTTTATAAGTGAATGATCTACCTAGGTCAAGGGTAAATTGTACCCCTGCAATAGTGCTTGACTCTTCTACATGTACTGGAATCATAAATATGTTTCCTTGTATCTTAGCCGCTTTAGTTACTAATTTCTTATTCGTTGATCTTACTTCTGTCTGCGTCAGATTATTGACCCGTACGGTGTTATTTACATCACCTACCTTGACTGCTACGAAGTCTGCAGACATCTCATTAGATTGTAAATCATAGTATTCTATCTGTTCTCTAAAAGGGAACGGATTATATTCATTTGTAAATTCTTGGCTATGCTCTACGAATCTCCATGCATCATTATTAGGAAACTCTTCTACCACTCCTAGGATTAACTTTCTAATTAATACAAGATCAGAAGCAGATATTGATGCTGAATTGTTAGCATCTGCTGCTATTACTTTGAATGGTGAGTCCAGCAGTTTTAATCCTAAGATGTGTCTCTGTATCAATACTAGATCAAGTGTTGACACTCCGTTAAGATGGTTGTCTATCTTAGTAGCCTCCACCATATAATCCTTATACATCTCTAACTCAGGGAAGGCAAAATTACCTTGTTGGTCGGTATCCAAGCTTTGGTGATATGCTGATTCGTCACTGTAAGCATTTACTTCAACGCCATCTACCATCTGGTTATCTACCGTATAGATATGACCAGCGATGATTGCAGATCTCCCTTCTTCTTGAGTGGTATTACAATCACCATCTATCTTATTGACTCTAAGCTCATTAGATAGCTCAAAGCAACCGTCAAGATCAGCAATATTAGACCCTACTTCTAGACCAGCTACATCTCCGATAGAACTTACATGATATATGAAGTTAGTCCCTGCACCAGTACCCTCAAACTCAAACCTTAGCTCATTAGTTACTCTTAGTATATTACCATCAGCATCTGTAAGAATGTAAGTAGAATTATCTCCTACTTCCTCCCATACTTTTACAATTACGGCATCACTTATAGTGTCTACTACACATACTGTTACTTCAGTAGTATCTGTCTCGATAGTCAATAGCTCTCCTCCTACAACATTACAAACTATCGTATCACCACCGCCACCTTGTGTAGGTATCTCGCATAAGTCATGATTGTCTTGTACAATTAGTCTCGCCTCGCAGTAGGTGAAGTTGCCTGCTCTATCGATAGCATACACTCTTACACTTTGCTCATACTCTTCACTTGTGAAGTCTGAGCAATCTATCAAGATATTAGTATCTGATCTATCTTCTGAGAAGGCTATCGTTACACTGTTCTCTTTAGGTCCACAGTTGTCTGCGCTACCTGTCACAAAATCGCTAGCCCATATCTCGACAGACTTAGTATTCTGATTAAGTACCGTTACGATATCACCTAAGCAGTATGGTGTTGGCGCTTTAGTATCTTCTACCGTTAAGGTTTGAGTACAGCTTACTTCATTATCGCAATTATCTGTTGCAGTCCAGGTAATACGGTAGTTACCGATATCATATAAGCCACTTAGATCATTACCAAATCCAGATGACTCTTGATTGGTCTCTGTATTTCTTAATAGATATGACCATCTTATTTCATCATCAGGTGTACAGTCATCCGTCGCAGCAGCTCTTATATCTAACTGTACTTGACAGTTATCATCAAGAGGATCTGTAACTGGTATGCTACCACATCCTTGAGTGATCGATGGATCTTGTGTGTCATGTAATTTAATGATCTGATTGTATACAAATCTACCGGTAGACTGATTAGCATTATACTGGCACCAATCAAGTACGGTCCACTCTCTTATGATCTTAACGCATGCTTCGTCTGATGTCAAGACTAAATCTTCATAATCAAATGATATCCTTGCACAATCGGTCATGGCTATGATTGGTAGACCGATACTATCTGGTAGATTACGTGGATCTAGATTAGAAGACTCATAACATCCTTCTCCGTCAAAATTCTCTGGCCATGTGATATCATTTTCATCAAATGGATTTAACCGACCTACATTAATCGTTTGTGTACAAGTTGCTGAATTGCCTTTTGAATTTACACCATTCCATCTTCTTACTATAGTTCCGATTCCACAATCATTAATATTGATAGTGGTATCTGCTTTAATATTTACATCACATACGCCGTCAAAGCTTGGAGATCCGTAGCTACTTAGGTCCATAGGATCTATGTCACAATTGACATTAACATCTGATGGGCAGGATAGTAAGGTAGGTGTAAAGTTGTCTTGAACTTCTACTGTTGACTTACAAGTATTTTCTAAGCCTACATTATCTATAACTTTTACTAAGATCTGTACCTCTTGTCCGATATCCTCACAGCAGAATTTTATTTTACTAGCAAACTCTCTTGGCTCTCCACAGTCAGACCCTGTAAGCTTCATTACTTCTAAGCGATCTAAACCACAATTATCCCAACTACCATCATCAAATGCCTCTGGTGAAGCCCAAGCCATACCTTGATCATTAAGACTCACAACGGTATGCTGATCACATACTGCCACTGGCTCTTCAGCATCTACAAAAGTCACCTCCGTACAAGAAGTACAGGTCTGTCCACATTCATTTTCGATTACATAGCCTATCCATATCATGTTAGTAGGTCTATCTACATTGGGTATCCTATAGGTACCATCAGCATTCCTTGTTACGCCAGTAAATGTAAATGCTCTATCCTCACAGCCTCCTGCATCTTCTGCTACTTTGTATCCTACTCTGATGTTAGTGATCGCTGAGCAACCTGGGAATACAATGATCGGTGGAGGTACATCAAAGGCATCTGAACAATTAGTCGTAGCTGGCACTTCAAATTCTGGTGGTGCTACACATACGATGTTTCCTCTCTGCGCTACTTCTATAATCTGTACACTATCTCTGATCTCAGACGTACACCAGTCTAAGACTATCCAAGTACGCTGAAGTTTATAAGCGCCATCACAATCGCCAAATCGCTGGTCTGTATAAGTTGTTTTTAATCTATCACATTGTGAATCTAAGCCACCTACAGATAAATCATGATTAGGGGATGCAGGATCTGGATTGCCATTAGGTAGCAGTAAAAAGTATCTAGCATCTAATATAGAGTCTAATGTGGTCACCCCAAATCTACAATCTAAGGCATCATCGCCAGTAGCATGCGGGGGAAAATCGAGTGCATCAAGGTCGGGTTTTAAGAATCTTATTTCATCTGTACAAGTATTAGTTGTACCAGATGGTGTAGTGATTGTCCATATTCTAGATACGATTTGACTAAAATCAGGTTGTTCGCAATCTAACGCTCCTACTACATCTTCATAACATAAGGTAGAAGGACCGCAGAGTCCTATCGTTTCTATAGTATAGCAGTTATTGTTTAATACAGTTCCACAACCACTTCCCGTTATCGGCCAGTTAACTAGTGAGTTAAATATTTCAGCTTCGTCTGTTGTTCCTGCTGCATTGAAATTAAAGGTAGTTACTCCTGGTAGTGTTGGTGATATATCGTCTCCACAGTTAACATCTTTAACTACACAATTAATTTTTGGTATATTTTTGTCTTCTACATTTATGCTTCCCCAGCACGAGTTACCGGTGCATATATGAGTGACTTTACCGATCAGTGTCTTGCCTGCATACTCAAATCCTGCCATGTTAGATGGTAAGATCGAGTCGCCCTCTACATCTTGTAACTCTACAGTATATCCTGCATCATTAGCAATACTCCCTTCTAATAACATATCTGGTTGCACCAGCAACATACAGTCTGTATTAAGAGATAGATTGACTGCATTATTACAGGCAAGGACATTACTAGCTGGCGGATCCACTATACCTACTTCAAATTCTTGCTCACATACTACTGTCCCACCTAGAGAATAATCAAATGATATGGTATAAACACCCGGACCTGCTGGGAAATTTATATCTACTACATTGCTTGTAGCTCCTGCAATTGGAGTACCATCCAAAAACCATTCGTACGTACCAAGTCCATGTGTTTCTATTTGATAAGTCTCAGTGAAAGCGAGATCTGCATTACAAAATGCAAATTCTCCTTGGATGAAACTCAAGTTACATCTTACAAATCCTCCATTGATATTATCCGCCGTTGCATTGGGTGCTAATGGGAAAGAAGCAACTGTTCCGTTTGCTCCAGTTGCGTCAGGAGCTATATCACTGTCATTACTCGTATCTGTTCCAGACACATTTTGACTAGTGATGAAGAATCCTGCTGGAGTAGCAAAACTTAATGCATAATCTCCGGCACATAAATCCTCAAATGAATAAGCGCCTGTCTTATCAGTACTCGTAGAAACACTGATAGCATCACCAAATCCATCCGTACCAGATAAGGTAACAATTACATTACCTAATCCTGACTCTCCTGAAAATACTCCATCTCCTTGCGCATCTCTCCACGCAAATCCTGAGACACTAGATACTTGCGCAAAGCAGATATTCCTAATCGTCTGAGTATCCCCAGCTAAATTAAAAGTATACTCACCGCTTTTATCCCCTGAATCAGGAACGACGCAATAACCATCAGGAATTACAAACTTAAGATCATAACACCCATCACTCAGACCCGTAAACTCATACTCTCCTTGAAAGTTAGTTACGTCTGTAAATAAGATAGCACCAGTAGTACAATCTAATAATTGGACGGTGATGTCTGCAAAGTCATCGTCGACACCTGCGTTGAACATATTGTTCATGTTAGTGTCTTCGCACACCGTACCTGTGATGGAATTCTGAGCGGAGATTGTATTGACTCCGAATAGTCCTAGACATAGGACACATACAATTGTAGCACTTACTCGTGCAAGTAATGATTTAATCATCGATTTGGTATTAATGTAAAATTCGTTTTGCTACAGATGCTCAGCTAGAAAATACTAACAGCGCATACTTGTCGCTTGTGGTTACACAAAGCCAAAAATTAGTCCAAGAAGCAGGTCGTATTAAGTATTCAATTAATGTGATCACACATATAAAAAAGAGGTATCTATAAGCTCCTAATTATGATGTAGAAAGGATAGACATGCAGATTATATTTATGTGTTTATTACTATACATTTTATAGAGATCTTAACTTCCAAATAGCATTCTCAAGACATTGATAATCATATAGTTATGAATGATTATGTGTTTTATAAAGAAGTGCTTTTCATGCCAAGTGGATGAGTTTTTGTTGTGGCGTAAAATGGGTCTTTCGTTTGACGTAAGATTGAGAGAAATACAGGGTTGGAGATTCGGATTTTTGGCTCTTCTATTTGAGTCAATATTCGTGGTATTTCAGGGTTATTTAGATCACTATTTGGTTAGTTATTTGACCAGCTATTTAGCACCTAAGTTATTGTATTAACCCCAGTCGGATCCTTCTATAAGACTGGTGAAGGCTGGCTTAAGCTAGAGCACTCTTTTATCAGTTCTATTCAATATGGTGCCATAGGTGGAAACTCCTCCATATCGGGTTGATCCTCTACCATTAAAAGTATAATGCACTCTAGAAGAGAAAACTAGGAATAAAAAAAGGGGCTGTTCCCGTCCGAACAACCCCTTAGTATTAAAAAATTCTATCTTCTACTGTCTATATAGCGATATGCTGTTGACAGGTTTGGTTTCTTCCTTTTAAAATTTTTAGAAAGGGGCTGATCCCGTCCGATCAGCCCTTTCAAATCGTATTAAAAAATTCTATCTTCCTTAGTATCTAAAGCCATTGCGGCTTAGTGGATACTATTCAATAATTATCATTTTCTTAGTAGCTATGTGCTTACCACTCTCTAACTGGTAGTATATCACTCCACTAGACTGGATCTCATCACTTCTTAGAGATACTTCGTTGTATCCTTTCTGATAGATATCTGAGATCTTCATAATCAACTTACCAGTCACATCCATTATCGTAAGCGAAGCTTCGTTTGCCTCCGGTAATACGAATGAGATCGTTGTCTCACTTACAAATGGGTTTGGTTGGTTCTGGTGTAATGAGAAGCCTGATTCTACAGCCGTTTGGTTATTGACTATTCCATCTGTACTTAGTGTGATGTCATAGATAGTAAGTGACTCCGAGAAGTACGCTTCTGCTGCTGTCTTTCTAGAATTGATAGATAGTGCTTCTGATATTCTCATATCTCTATCTGCTCTAAACTGAATGCTGAATAACGCCTCATCTGCAATTACACTATTCTCACTATTCCAACTCATCGTTAGGTGATCGTCAAAGGTGGCTACATTAGAAGCGGTCATCTCGATTACATTACTAGATACGCCTATAGTTGTAAGTCCATCATGTGACAATGTCATTTGATAACCTAATACTTGATCAAAATTCTCCGCTGAGAAAGCTACACTAAACTCCTCTCCTGCTTTCACCTCTCTGTCTTCGATATGGAAGGCAAGTATTCCTGCAGATCTTACTTCTGGTTTAGGCCTGCTATTAGCAGATACATTACCATTCACATCCCCTACCTTGACTCCTACGAAGTCTTCATTCATCATATGATCATTAAGATTACCTAGATTAAGGACTTCTGTAAATGGCCACGGATTGTAGATCGAGCTGAATGTCTGATCTGCATCTACGAATCTCCAGCTACTATTAGTCGGATAAGATTCTGTCACTCCTAGCACTAACTTCCTGATCTGCACAAGATCTGATGCACTTACTCTTTGATCATTATTAGCATCGGCTGCTATCACTTTGTATGGAGAGTCTAATAGACTAACTCCGAGTATATGCTTCTGTATCAATACGATATCAAGCGTACTTACCCCATTCACATCATCACCATCTTTCTCTATAGAAACATTGTAATCATAAGCTAATGGATTATCTCCGAAGGCAAACTCTCCGTCGTCCTGAGTCATCATCATATGCGGATACTCTGGCAGATTAGTATTAACCATCGCTTGAGCACTTGATATCATCTCACCGTCCTCGGTAGCAATGTGTCCTTGTATAATAGCTGCTGATCCTCCCTCACCCGTACCGCCACAGATATCTTTAGAGTCGATTCGTAAGCTGACTACACAGAAATCTGCATTACCAGCATCATCAAATACATACACCTTAAGTGCAAAAGTCTTCGCTTCGAATCCATCCATATCATCACAAGTCAGGGTGATACCTGATTGTATAGAGTCTGGAGAGAATGAGAAGGTAGGTGCGACACAATTATCCTCAGACTTAAGGTCGTAGTCTACTGCCCATATCGCTAAGCTACCCGTGCTAGGCATCAGTGCTGTCGATAGATCTCTTACACAGATCGGTGTCGGTGCTTTAGCATCTTCTACTATGTACTGCTCCTCACAGGTACTCTCATTGCCACAGGCATCTTCTACGATCCATGTCACATTGTATATCCCTGGAGGTACAGCTCTAGTCTCTACCTGATAAGTGCCAGGATTATCGGTCACTCCAGGATAGGTACCAAGGGTCCTTCCGCTGGTATCTTGTAGTATGGCGATCCATTTAAGGAACGATTGTCCACAGCCCGTGCCATCCCCTGCTGTTTTACTGATATTGAGTTCTATGGTACAGCCTTCAGTAATGCCTATATTCCTTGTCCTGCAACCTGATAATACGGGTGCTTGATCGTCTACTATCTTAAGTACTTGCTGATAGGTGTAGAATCCGTCTACATCTACATCCGCATACCTGAAGTATACATTGTCTAGATCACAGTTGTCTTCACAATCATCTAAGAGTGCTTCAAATTTGTCACTGTTATCACTATTATCTCTGCTTGTATTCTCATTGTAGATACACCAGTCAATCACACTCCATGTACGAATGATCTTCATACAAGCATCACCATCTACAAATAAGGTATCATCTAAGGAGCTCATCCCCAACAGACTACATGCCGTCCTGTCCCAAGTAGGCTCGCAAGAGTTGACCTCATCAGAGCAATCTAATGCACCACCTAATGGTACTTGATAGATGCTGTCTAGACAGATGTCATTGATTGTATCTCTGTATAAATGTCTTCCAGTCTCGGTACCATCTACATATGACTTAGGCCATTTGATAGTAAATGGATCAAACGCTCTTGACTGTAGCACTATGGATTGTGTACATACTTTTACTTCTTCGCCACTGCTTCTTCTAGCAAACCAATCTCTGATCACCAAGCCATTACCACACTCACTGATGTTAGTGCTATCTCTGCTTATCAATCTTACATTCTCATCGCTGCAAGTCATATTGATCTGAGGAGCGTTATCCATCGGATTGTCTGGATACTCATCGCAGAACAATGAAAATGGTAAACAAGCACCGAGTATCTGTGTCTTATCTTGTACCTCTAGATCTACCCAGCAATCATTAAAGTGACCGAAAAGATCATTGTCTATTATCTCTGTAGTACTATCGATACGAGTAGGCTCTGAGTGCATTCTACGAGGATCTACTGGCCCAGCTCCTGGGTCTACATCAAACACCCTCATCATGACTTTAAAATTATCATCCGTACAGCACAACTTGATATGATCATCAAACCAAAACTGATTACCTGTACTGACTAACTGGCTGCCATTAAGTATGACATCTCCAAAATCATCCCCATTAGCACTATCGCAGAATCGATTGATATTAGCAATCGGTGGTAAGGAGTAATCTGGCCCACCGTGCGGTCCTGAGTTATTCCAATAGCCATCTGGAGCGCCATTAAGCTCTGCATGTCTTACTATCTTAAAGTATACGGGGCCACAACTGTTGTCATGAGAATCTGCATCAAATGCCTCAGCAAATATTTTTACTAGTCCGTCATCTCCTCTCTCTAGATCACTGAATGCTACTACCACATCAGGATTACATACTGGTGTCGGCGGCGTATTATCTATCACTCGTGCCTCTGTGAATGCTGAGCAGGTCTCACCACAAGCATTCGTAAATTCATACTTTAACCATATAGAATCAAAAGGTGCTTCTACTGGTGGCAAGATAAACGTACCATCAGACTTCTTGATTGCTTTTAAAGCAAATGGACTATCATCTATCGCTTCTCTAGTAGCTGCTTTAGACTTATAGAATATGGTCGTGTCTATTATATTAGCACAGCCTGAGTATATTACTAACTCTCCTCTCGATATCGTAGTCGGCAGTACCGTAGAATCTATTAGGCAGTGTGAGCCTAACGGAATATCAAACTCTGGAGGAGCTACACATATGATGGCCTCATTATCGATCATCTTGATCACCTGATCACATACTCTTACCTGAGAGGTACACCAATCAATAAAGGTCCATTTTCTTAATTGTTTTCTTTTGAACTGGCAAATAGAAAGCTCTGTATCTGCATAGCTGCTTAAGATATTGCAGTGCTCAGAGGTGAGCTGTACGGTATCACCAGCAGTATTGATTATATAAGGATATGCCTGAGTGATTGCAAAGGCATCAGTGGTGTCACTGTAGCTTGCAAAGATCACTTCTGGACTTATATCAGTAGCTCTACAACTTACCTCCTGGTCATCTGGACATATGATATCACTCAGCGATATAGGAGTCACTTGTAAGCTAATCACGCAAGCATGTACCGTATCTCTACCACCATGTGCTTGAGGAAAATCAATGATGTATCTTTTAGTCCATCTGTAATCAGTATCGCACATATCGCCAGTTAGCCCTTGCTCAGTGGTTACGGTGAAATCAGTATTACATTCTACAATTAAAGAATCTGGCAAATCAACCGTTACATCCCAGTTTTCATCTAGATCTGCACAAGAGAGTGTCGTTCCTAATTGCATCTCTAGACTATCTTGGATGAGTGCACAGTTAGTTATTTGCGGTGGTAACTTATCTTCTACTTGTAATACTCCCCAGCATGAATTCTCTCCACACTGCACACTTACTTTTAGCTCCATCCCTGCATGCTCAAGGCCTACGCAGCTAGCATCTGGTGAAATCGGGTTACCACTAGCATCAGATATGACTACCGTATAATTATCAAATCCTATCGGGTAGTTACCTTCTAATATCATATCAGGTGTGATGCACTGTGTGCAATCATTTCCTAGAGATACTTGTACCTTATTATTGCAGGCTATGTTACCACAGTTAATCGCACACTCTATCTCGTTAAATAAGCCGTTGTCACTACAGTCTACTGTTGCTTCTGTGCAGTCCGCAGGTTCGTAACTAGCTGGATCAACTGTAACCTCCACACATGGAGAAGAGCTAGAGTAACCTAGCATACTCACTATGCTACCAGCCGGGTCTATTAAGAATGCTGTATCGCCACCATTATTAAAGCCACTGACCGTAAACTGCATAGAAGTATTACCCGACAATATAGTACCTGCCGGTATAGTTGCTTTAGTACCTACCTCGTCGTTTATTAAAAATCCAGACAGATCTATATCAGAGCATGTATTATTTAATATAGTTACGTATTCTTCTTGATCCGCAGGACAACCACCTCCATTAGGATTAGGTAAAATGGCAGTGATAACTAATGACGGTGCTCCATCTTGAGGTCCGACACTTGCTCCGTCTTCTACTGTCACCATAATATTAACATCCCCATCTGCAACAAAATTATCGTTACATATCGGTGGTGAAGTCTGAGAAGTTACCGCCGTATAAGCAAAAGGTCCGTACTGTACACCTGCGATGGTGACAAAGTAATCTGGTGATACCGGATTCATAGCTTCAAACGAAACTACTACACAGTAAGTCCCGTCGTCATTGCAGACTGGTGAGATATCTGATATCTCTAAGAAGCACGCGTCTGGTAAAGCTAGATCACACTCACAATTGATCGTATAACTAGCTATTCCGCAAGATGTACCACAGCCCTCCACATCAAAATCATCTATATCTCCTGTAGGAAGTGGCGAAGGAACATCAGCTATTAAAAAATTATATGCTGTTACCGTATAATTACCATTACCCAATCCAGCGCCACTGTTATCAAAGTATCCTGTCTGGTTAGCTTCGAGTATAGTACCTGCATTATTGGTCAATAAATAAACCATCTGAGTAGTCGCTGCATCAAATGAGCCTGGAGTAGCTTGTGCTAATATAAAACCTGCCATATCATCCACAGGACTTTCACAAGCACAACCAGGACCTGAAGCATGTAGCTCCGTATCCATCGTACCATCTGTATCTCCATCAGGATCTATACCGAATCCGCATATCACTTCTGAGATCACAAGCTCTGTCATGCAATCTGTATTATCGTTTTGTGTAATTGTAATCGTCGTAGTCGCTGTACCCGTACCTGAGTGTGCGATAGGTCCATAAAACATCGATGTACCGGAAACAACTGGTCCTGCTGGCGCTCCTGATACCGTGATCGTATGCGTAGTGGCATCTGCACCTTCCAGCTCTATGTAGTACATGTTTTGGTCTGCACCGAGGCCATCTGCGTCTGCGCAGACTGCTACTGCTGTAGCTGTAACGTCTGAACATGCTTCTGGGCATGGATCTGGAACTGTAGTGACCATCGCTGTAGGGCTGACTGCATCTGCATCATCATCGCATACACATCTTGTCATTACTGTAATCGCTGTTGTCTGATTATATGTAGGTAAAGTAGTACTCCATGTAGAACCACTATCTGTTGAATATTCTAAAGTAGATGCGAATGGACACATCGTAGTCGGTGCTTCTATTACTCCTCCGCTTGTTGTTCCGTCTACCATACACATGCTCTCTGACATTACTACTGCTACAGGTGTAGCTGCAGTTGCTATATCATCTGCGCAAGCTGGTGGTGGGTCTAAACAAATGTCTACACCATTTAAAGTACTAGTAAATAAAGTTCTTGTTTCAGTTTGCTCATCATCTATATCGGTTGTGGCTACATCTTCTAAACATACTTTAAAATTAAATCCTCCTACTAAAGCAGTAGCTGCTAATCCCCCGTCAACACTTGCGTTGGGGTCATAGTTATTTGTTCCAGTATTGGATGCAGCTACAGGAGTCATTGGGTTTGAAATATCTATTACAGAAACATCAGATGCAACATAAACACCTGTTCCTGTTATTGTATATACTGCATTTGAAGCATTAGGCGTTGTTGTATTTGTACCACCGTTAGAACCTTCTGGATCAGTTGCCCAAAAACCATTATAGGTTGCAGTTCCATAAGGATTACATGCAGCATCATAAAATACAATTGCCGTTGACTCAAATGACTCTCCTGCTGTATTTATACTATTAACATTTACTGTAACATCTTGCGCTTCTTGAGGTATAGCAAAACAAACAGAAATATTATAACAGCTTACATCTCCCGTTGAAGTTGCATTTGTGGCAGTATTTCCAGTAACGTTTGTTCCTTTGAAACCTGAAGATGATTGTTCTATATCATGGACATCACTTCCGACACCTGCAGTGAATACCCCTCCGCCATATACGTCGTAAAAGGGCTCAACTTCGAAATCCATCGTGAAATCATTTTCACCATCAGTTCCTCCCATACACATCATGTTTGAAGAGTTTAGTACGTCATACATACCTGAAAAAGTAGGATTGCTACCGTCTACTATATCAATGTCTCCTCCTGGAGAAACATCTGTAAACGTAGGTGCATCGAAGAAACCATCTCCTTCACCAAACTGAACATCACATACATTAGCACACTGCCCCATAGACTGGCTTATCAGTGTGATTGCAAAAATGGAAGTGAATATTAATTGTTTAAAAACTCTCATCGAATTGTGGTTTTTAATTTTGTTTTCTTTATTTGAATTTTTCATTACGCTTTATTCTTTATGGTGAAAACCATTACTCGTTTCCATCCCAAGGGAAGTCACAACCTGATTGACAAATTATAAAAGTGGCAGGGTCAAAGTCATCTCCACCCATCTCGTTTGCTGTATCATCATCTTCAGTATCTGGTGGTGAAGTACTATTATCTCCTGGTGTAGAATCAGAATCTATTGCGTCATCTCCTCCCTCTGTCAATGAGCCTCCTACTATCTCTGCATTATTAGTTACTTCTGTTTCTGTACAGCTTGCATCTATCGTAAAGGTGAGCGTTACCACTACCTCTGTCCCCATAGGAATATTAGAAATCGTAAATGCTCCTGTGCCATTGTCTGTGACTGTTGGTGGAGGACCTCCTCCCGTATCAGAAGCATAGACTGCTGATCCATATATCAGACAGCCAGCAGGATAATAGTCAAGCACATCTACGTCATAAGCTTCTACATCACCTTGATTTATTACCGTGATATCAAATGTGATCACATCACTTGGTGTCACTACACCGGTTGTGGTATATACTTTTGTTAGTGCAAGATCGAAGTCGCATACCATCGGATCGTAGTCTATTGATCCAGTATTGACACATCCATTTGCATCTGTGAACTCTAGGGTATAAGTGCCTTCTACTAGACAATCGTCTACACCACCTATCATCTGCATATCAGAGGTAAATCCTCCTGGACCCGTCCATGCATAACTACCTGGAAGTATTAGATCAGTTAAGTCTAATGAAATGGTATTAGCACAGGAGTTATCACAGGAGTTTTCTGTTGTGTGGAATACAACCGCAGGTAATGCCTCGACCACAATTGTTATGATCGCCTCATCTGCTGTACAAGTCTCAGGCACTGTAGTTGTAAATGCAAAAGTATAAGTACCTGCAGCAACTCCAGCAAAATCTACGGCTGTCGTAGTTGCTAAACTTACGCCTGATGGGGTACCAGAAGTCTCTGTAAATACTCCAGCATCAGTTGTTACAAGTAATGCATCTAAATCAACTAATATCTCAGTTGCGTTCATACATATATCCATAGCGTTATCTGGGCCTGCATCTGTAGTTGGGCAGTCTGGACATACGCCAGGTACTGTCGTAACAGAGGATTCAGCACTTAGTACTGTATCATCTTCATCGCATGCGCACCTAGTTTCTACTTTTATTGCAGTAGCTTGATCGTAGATCGGTAATGTAGTTGTCCATGCACCATCATCTACTGAGTACTCTAAAGTTGATCCAGTAGGACAAGTCATCATCGGTGCTTCAATCACCCCACCCGTTGGTGGACCTGCTGGTTCGTCACAAGTACTTTCAGTTACTATTATATCTAAATCTTCTGATGTTATTAAACTTAAATCTGGACAAGCTGGACATTCTCCAGGATCTGTTGTTATTGAAGATTCTTCACTTATAACATCTGGGTCTGCATCACAGATACATCTAGTATTTATTTCTATCGAGGTATTTTGGTTGTAACTAGGTAGTGTTGTTGTCCATGCACCACCATCTACTGAATATTCTAAAGTAGAACCATCTGGGCAAGACATAGTAGGAGCACTAATTTCACCACCAGAATTGTTACCTCCAAAGACTATACAGGTACTCTCCGTAATATTAACTTGTAGGTCATTTTCTGCTATGCCAGATAAATCTGGGCATTCTGGACATTCACCAGGTACCGTTGTCACTGATGAAGTAGGACTTACTACTGTTGCATCCTGATCACACTCACACCTTGTATCTATAGTGATTGCTGTAGTTTGATCGTATGTTGGAAGAGTTTCTGTCCATGTGACACCTCCGTCTATTGAATACCTCAAAGAAGACTCCTCTGGACATGCTGTTGTTGGAGCTGTTAATTCTCCTCCTGAAGGTGTTCCTTCAAACTCGATGCAGGTACTTTCTGTTACACCTATATCAAGCATCCCATCTGTTAATCCAGTAAGATCTGGGCATGATGCAATACATTCATACGCAACATCACAGCCTCCACAATTACCACTGCCTATAGTAGTAGGTGCACCTACATGTGCTGATCCGTCTATAGGAATGTAATAAGCATTACCATCACCATTACCTCCGTTATCGTTGTCATAGGTGATACTATAGCTATACTCATCTCCAGTAGGTATACAAGTATTAGATAGTAAAATCGTCTCTGAAGTATTAGTTAAAGTACCACCAAAGTCAAATACTTGAGTGCCAACAGGAATATTAAACCCACAACTAGCTGACGGAGATCCATCTAAAGTAAGTATGATATATTCTCCTGATGCTATTGATGATCCTGCTGGAAACGTAAAATCTATTCCATTAGATAATTCCCAATCCTCAAGATCTATAGTGTTATTGAAAGCATTAAATATTTCTATGTATTCACAATCACCATCTGATCCAGGATGATTATAGTAAACTTCAGTTATAAATAATCCATTGTCTCCTGTGCAAGAACCACATTCTGCTGGAGGCGGTGGCGGTCCACAAAAATCAAAACCAGTCCAGCTTTGCGCAGGATCAGAATTTGCAGCGGTCAAACCGTCATCATCACAATCGATACTTGGTGTAGAACTATAGAAGTAAACATATTTTACTTGTGTGATAATGTCTGTTGGATTTAATCCTAAGTTTGGATTAGCGGTAGCTGCACTTACACCTTGATCAGGTCCTGTTCCACTTGCTGTGTCTTCACCATTATCTTGAAGTGTAACTCCGCAAATATTCTGACCATTAGCGTCTGATGCTTCTGGCCCAATTTGATTTGGCATTGTGTTCTGCGAATCTGTTTGCCATGAGCCTGCTCCAGTTGCGCCTACAAATGTTGACATTTGTGTAGTTGCATAGTCTGTAGAAGTGTAGTTGCAAAAGTTTGCCATGTTTACTGATGGTAATCCAGTTAATGGAGTTCCAGTAGCATCAGTTGCCATTGTAACCCAGCCAAATGTACCCTCATAGCCTTCCGAAGCCCCATTGTTACTACCTTGTGGAATATCAAACCCTGCAGCAGTAGTAGAAAAACCATTGAGAAAATCAATAGTTACAATGACATAGCCTCCTGCACCTTCACAAGTAGTTTCATTACCTGGAGGAGAGTTAAAATCAGTTGCGAAATCAGAAGTAGTGCCTAATGCGCCTCCGCCACTACCAATACAAGCCCCAATATCATAAGCACTACCTTCTCCACATCCAGCATTGCATACCATTGCTTCCATTGTAATTTGAACATCACCTGTACCATCTGTTCCAGGAGCTCCAGATCCTAAATCATACACATCTAGAATATTTGACATTACAGCTGTAGCTGAACCATCACCAGATTGTGAGATACATAAATTATCAAATGAGTTTTCTGCTACTTCATCACATTGTGATAACACCTGAGTTGAAAACCCAAAAGTCATCAACAGACAAACAAATGGTAGAACTTGAGAAAAGCTTTTAATCGCTCTCATGTAAATAGGTTTTAATTGTAAAATTCGTTTTTCGATGAAGGGTCTTACGCCTCTATCTTGTCTGTGGGGGATTACTTAGATGTGTATAGAATGATTGGACTAATTCCAATTTTGTATTCTATTGTACATACATCATTAACCAAGAACTATTCCCCAAAGCCAGACCAATTAGGAATAATTACCATATCTAAAGACATTATAAAAAAGTGTAAAATGAGGACTACCATCATCTATAAATCATATCATTATTATGACTTATGCGACTGATATATGTGAAGATTTTAAAGTGTTTTCAGATATGGATTTTTTGTTATTCGTAAGCGCATGGTTTGCAGGGCTCAGACAAAACACATGGTTCATATAGTTTATATACTACATAGGTTATGTATCGTAATTCTTACCTAGATTAGGTTACTATTTATAGGTTAGCTTACTTATTGAGATTAGTATGTATATGTTTTTAAAAAATCTAAAAAATACTTTGAGGTTTTTTTAACACCATACAAGTTTAGCACAGCGGTGTTGATCTTTTGAGATTCATATCAGACAATGGGCCTGTTGTCTTTATTAGGCGCAGGCTGATTAGAGGAGCTTAAGTAATTGAGCTTTTAGTAGTGCTTAGCTTTGGGTGGTGAGGGGCTATTTTGCTAAGCTATAGTTAAAAGATTGGAGGGATATACCCCAGATTTACTATTTCTGAGCCTTATGATCAGTACATAAAAAAGGCCATAAACCCTGCGATTTATGACCTTTATATCTAAAAAATCCTAAGTGCTCTTATTCTTCTATTTTAAATAGATCATCAGATACTGTTGGATTAAACTCTAGCGTAGTTACTTCCATCGTCATGGGTGCTGGGCCCATACCATCTACTTTTTGAGTGTGAGCATACATGATGCCTCCTACTTCCTTGTAGTTGCTTAGATTAGAAGTTACGGTCATTGGCCCCTGAGGCCCACCGTCTTGAGTGCTGACAGATTTTACTAAGAAGCTTGTTGCTACATCGTAGAATTCTGTCGCTTTTTTACCGCTAGGTTTTTCTACGATTATTTTATAAGCGTCTTTTCCACCTACAGATTCTATACCCTTGAGGTCTAGCTTATGCTTACCGTCTAGATAGTTTAGCTGGCTAAATATATCTACCTCATCCTTCATAGCATCTACCATTGGCCCTTCTGTCATTACTTGCTTATTACCCATCTGACTCATCATTACTTTAGTACCGTCATACTTCTGCTCTTGGAAAGTCATCATATCATTACCAACGACTAGTGCGAGCTTGCCCTCTTTGATAGTAGAGCTGATATTGATCTTTTGTCCCATCGCTTCAGTAGCCATTACAACTTTTATGGCATTTACTTTTTTGATGGCTGCTTCGCCACCTATAGCTGCTAAGTAGTCTTTTACTACTTGCATACCGTTCATATCACTAGGGAGAGCACTTGCCTTGTACTCCATTACCTTACCTTCATTGTCATAGAAGTCTAGTTTTTGATCACTATCAAATCTTGTAAGCTTATCGGCAACCTCATCTTTGTTACCCACTATGATAACATTAGCATTGCCAGGAGTGATGTACTTTTTAGCCATAGCCTCTACATCAGCAACAGATACTGCCTCTAATCGCTGTAAGTAAGTATCGTAGTAATCTGCTGGTAGCTTATATCTGATCGTATTAAGTGCAAACCTAGCAACGGTCTCTGGAGACTCTAAAGACCTCGCAAATCCACCAGCCATATAGCTCTTAATTCCTTTGAGCTCATCTTCGCCTACTGGTGCTGATCCGATACGCTCTAGTTCGTGGATAAACTCTTGTACGGAGCTATCTGTCACCTCGTTTCTCACACTCGCACTCGCATTAAAACTACCTACTACAGGATCGCTGCTGAGGCTTGATCTTGCGCCATAAGTAAAGGCCTTGTCTTCTCTAAGGTTTTGCATCAATCTACTGGAGAATCCACCTCCTAAGATGGTATTCATTACAGATGCTTTGACCACGTCAGGAGTACCCGGCTTCAGATCGATAGGATATGTAACTCTGATCACAGATTGCACTGCACCATCCTTATTAACGAATGCTACTTTAGTACCATCAGGTCTAGCTACCGTGTTATTCTTGATTTGTTTTACTGGTCTTTTTTTCCACTTGCCGAAGTATTTCTCCGCCATGACCTTAGCCTCTGCAGGCGTAACGTCCCCTACTATGGTAAGGTAGGCATTGTTAGGGGCGAAGAATGATTCGAAGTAGTTTTTGCACGTTTCTAACTTGATATTGTTAGTCGTTGCTTCTGTCTGGATCTCTCCGTAGGCATGATCTTTACCGTAGTTAAGTATAGAGGCTACGTTAGACATCATGGCATTAGGATCGGTAGCATTTGCGGCTAGTCCAGATATTGTTTGCTTTTTAATCTTGTCAAATTCTTCTGCTGGGAACGAAGGATTATACAGCACATCGGTGACTACACTCATCAGCTTATCAGTATGCTTCTTAAGTGATCCAGCAAAAAATCCAGTTGAGTAAGTACTAAAGTTTCCTCCTATGAAATCAATCTCTTGATCGATCTGAGCCTTAGTCCTAGAGGTAGTACCTCTATTTAGCATCTGCCCGGCAAAAGAGGTGTACCCTGCTTGATCGCCTTCGATTAGAGGCTCATTCTTTAAGGTCATCTGGAAGGATACTCTTGGTATCTTGTGATTCTCAGAGACGATGACTGTCAATCCATTTGGCAATTCAAATGACTGAGTTTCTCCTAGAGATATTTTACGTGCGGGGGCAGCTCCAGGAGCTGTTTTCCTAAACGCCTCACCAGTAGATGTCATCACTTCTTTAACTTCCTCTACCTTGTTCTCCATTATTGGCGCAGTAGCTTTCTTACTACAGGCAAAAAACAGCACGGAGCAGAACGCTATGAATATTATATTTTTCATTTTATCTATTTTAATAATTATCGTAATTCTGAAATGATTAAGGAGTGTTCTGCTTAGGTAAATAAGTAAGTATTACCCTGTTATCCTTCGTAAAGTATTTTTTCGCTACTCGCTGAATATCTTCTTTGGTCACTTTTAGATATCTGTCTAGCTCTGTATTGATGAGATTAGCATCGCCATAGAACATGTGATAGTTAGCAAGGCTCTCAGCTATTCCAGCAATCTTAGAGTTACCTTGGATAAATCCACTCTCCTTCTGATTAACTAATTTTTGGAACTCTTCATCTCCTATTAATTCATTTTGAACTTTAGCAATTTCTTCATCGATGGCTGCTTCTAATGCCGATGGCTCTACCCCTTGATTAGCTATCCCAAATGCAATCGCTAATCCTGGATGCTCAAGGTCAAATGCAAAGTTACCAGTCTGTAACGCTAGTTGCTTTTCGTCAACTATTGCCTTATACATCCTAGAACTCTTACCACCTGCTAATAAGGTAGACAACATATCTACTGCATAAAAATCAGGGGTCCCTAAAGCTGGGATACGATAAGTCTGCATAACAGCAGGCAACTGGATGTTGTCATAGACTGTGTCTCTTTTTACTCCTGTTAACGGAGCCATAGCACTACTAGGTCTGTATATGTCTTTAGTCTTTTGAGGTATAGTCCCAAAGTACTTCATCACTAATTTCTTAGTCGCTTCGATATCAAGATCTCCTGCTATTGACAGTACAGCATTGTTTGGCGTATAAAAGTCTTGGTAGAATTTTTTGTAATCGGCTTCTACTGCAGCATTTAGATCATCCATAGATCCGATAGGTGCCCATCTGTATGGGTGATCAGAGTAAGAGTTTTCTAGTGCTTTAAGTAAGAAAGTACCATACGGTTGATTTTCATATCGCTGTCTTCTTTCTTCTTTAACTACTTCTCTCTGAGTTTCTACCCCTTTGATATCTACTTTTGCGTGAAGCATTCTCTCTGATTCTAACCATAGACCTAGCTCAAGCTGGTTACTTGGTAGTAAATCGAAGTAAAAGGTTTTGTCTTGTGAGGTGTAAGCATTGTTAGCTCCACCATTATTGGTGATGTGTTTATCAAATTGTCCTCTAGGGATATTTTCTGATCCTTCGAATAGTAGGTGTTCAAAGAAGTGAGCAAAGCCTGTTCTGCCTTCTACTTCATTTTTTGATCCTACATGATACATTACAGATACAGCCACAATCGGCGTAGAATTATCACTATGTAAAATGACATGTAAGCCATTATCTAAGTCAAACTCCGTGAATTCGATCTGATTCATCTGAGCAGACACAGAAAATGTCACTAAAAACGCCCCAATTAGGGCAAATAGATTTCTCATGTGTTGGTGTTTATATTTTAAAAATTCAAGGGCTAAAATAGCAATTATGGCTATGAGTAGCAGTAATTATTATACTAACGAAAGGTTAAGAGGGATTGTTTATAGGTGATCTACTGATAGTCTAATCAGAAGATGTGGTAGTTATTCAATGTGTTAATATATTAATATGTAGCAAGCCGTTCGGCCAACGCGTTAATTGAGTGATTCTTTACCTGGACGATTAGCTAATCATTGATTGCTAGTGAAGCGTAATACAAATAAAAATAATTGCTGTCTGTCTCTGTTTCCCTATCTGTTAGACTGTGTCATCTAACTTCTTTCCAATCACCTAATCCTCTTCCCCCAAACCACCTCACACTTCACAACCTCTTACCTCGCTCCTCTTACCTCACCCCTCGCTCCTCACCCTCAAGAAACAATCTTATCAGCACAGCAAGAACTGGCAAATGCATCCGGCTTCGCTTTGAACACAAATCCCATACTAAGGATATAACCCATCGCTTCCTTTAGAGCTACATTGGACTGAAAGTTAGGATCTGTATTGATATCTGCATGGACTTCTAGTTCTACATCGTATTCGTCAAGCAAGTCGCATATGCCGTAAGCCACTTCTACAGACTTGGCTACTTCAGCAATCATCCGTTCTTTGATCGTCATTTTCTGTGTGGCCTTAGAATTACTGATAAACATAAATCCGCCCTTCTTCTCTCTGAGGAATACAATCACACTTGCAAATTCTGTCACATGTCCCTTGACTTGAGAATCAGAACCAATACAGACTTTGAGTTTGTGGCCTTCTTTGCGCTCTCTAATTATCGCATTTTTTACGGCTTCTTTGATTGGTAATTCTATCTTATTGCCATTAAGCGTACGCCACGAAAATGTATTTAGGTCCTGATTAAACATATTCAGTTTTTTCTAAAGTAAGGATTACGATTCATTATTCTAACTATTTGATATTAAAGAATGTTTAAAAGGCTATTATGATCAGCATAAAATACGAACTTTAATTAATGAAGTTTTCATCATCCGTGTTTCTCAATTTTGGCTTGTCTATCCTGAGCTTAAGCTTATTCATCATGTGTAAAACGAACTCTCAACACCCTAGTAGCCATAATCATAAGCATACCAATGCACTCATAAATGAGAGCAGCCCTTACCTACTGCAGCATGCCCACAATCCGGTTGATTGGCACCCTTGGGGCCCAGAAGCACTAGAGAAAGCGCAGAAAGAAAACAAATTGTTGATCGTTTCGATAGGATATGCCGCCTGCCACTGGTGCCATGTGATGGAGCATGAGTCGTTTGAAGATAGTCTGGTCGCAGAGATTATGAATGAGCACTTTGTACCCATCAAAGTAGACCGAGAAGAGCGACCTGACGTAGATGATGTATACATGAGTGCATGTAATCTAATCACCGGTAGAGGTGGATGGCCTCTAAATGCCTTTGCACTACCAGATGGTAAGCCAGTGTGGGCAGGTACTTACTTTCCTAAGGAGCAGTGGATGAGTGTGCTAGAACAATTCAAAAATCTAAAGGAAACTGATTATGCCAAATTAGAAGAGCAGGCAGATAAACTCACCAAGGGCATACAATCTCAAGATGATATAGCGCTCATAGAAGCTGATGAGGACTTTACCAAAGCCGATCTCACTAAAATCGGTAAGACGATGCTTAAGCAGATAGACCTCAAAGAAGGAGGACGTAAGGGATCTCCTAAATTCCCTATGCCTAACAACTATGAATTTTTGCTCAAGTATCATCACCTGACTGGTGATCAGACCGCCTATGAAGCAGTGAAGACCACCTTAGATAAGATGATGTATGGAGGTATCTATGATCAGTTAGGGGGCGGATTTGCACGCTACTCTACCGATGCGATATGGAAAGCACCCCACTTTGAAAAGATGATGTATGATAACGGGCAGCTAGTAAGCCTCTATGCTCAGGCTTATAAGCTAACCAAGGACCCAGAGTATAAAAGGATCATAGGGGAGACCGTAGCATGGGTGGAGAGAGAGATGACGTCAAGTGAAGGAGGTTTCTACTCCTCCTTAGATGCCGATAGTGAAGGAGAAGAAGGGAAGTTTTATGTCTGGACAAGAGAAGAGATAGATGCTACCATCACTAATAAGGAAGAGGCTGATATTTTTTGTGATTACTACAATGTAGAATCCGCAGGTAATTGGGAACATAGCAATAACATACTGCTGAGAAAACAAACTGATGAAGCGATAGCAAAAGAAAAAGACATAACTATCGAGGTGTTAAGAGATATAATTACTAGAGGTAAGGAAGCGCTCATGAGGGTCAGAGATACCAGAGAGCGCCCGGGATTAGATGATAAGATACTTACCTCATGGAATGCTATTATGCTAAAAGGATATGTAGACGCTTACAGTGCCGTAGAAGATCCTAGCTATCTAAAAAAAGCACTGTCAAATGCCGAGTTTATTCTCAGTAAGCAAAAGCAAAGTGATCATCGCCTTAACAGAAATTATAAAGGTGGAAAATCTAGTATCAATGGATTTCTGGATGATTATGCCATGACTATAGATGCATTCATAGCATTGTATCAGGTAACCTTTGATGAGAAGTGGCTGAGAGAGGCAATGTCTCTTTGTGATTATGCCACCGCACATTTTTTTAATGAGGCTAATTCTATGTTTAACTTCACCTCTGATATCGATCCTCCCCTAGTGGCTCGCAAATCTCAGATAGGTGATGATGTAATCCCCGGCTCTAACTCTGTCATGGCTCGTAACCTTAAGTATCTAGGAGAGCTACTTTACAAACCAGCATACTTAGAAATATCAGAGCAAATGCTAACCAATATGTATACTACTCTGACAACTATTGAGCAGCCAAGTTTTTACTCTAACTGGGCGCAGCTATTTGTCGACATGGCATATCCTCCTTATGAAGTAGCGATTCTAGGAGACGATGCGGAGGCTGCCAGAGAAGCGATGATGGTTAACTACCTCCCTAATGTCATGTTCCTAGGTGGAAAATCTGAAGGTTCTCTAAGACTCCTGGAGGACAAGCTACAACCTGATCGCACGATGATCTATGTATGTCAAAATAAGTCATGTAAGTTTCCTGTAGAAGATCCTGCGGCAGCACTCAAATTAATAAACTAATAGATGTACTTAAGGTTAGCTGTACTTTCTATTATTTGTAGCTTAACTATTGTGCCTAGTCTATGCGCGCAAACCGATTTTATATTTACAAAAGCATTTGACAAGAAGCTAAAAAAATATGGACTGCAATATATACAACCAGAAGATCTATGGTTACACCCTGTCCCTCACGAAGATGAATATGATAGTTACGATCTAGTACTATATTCTGAAGATCAAGACTTAGAAGTCCGCTATATATTCAGAGATAAAAATTCTACAATAGCACTTTCTGCTATGCCACAGTTTGAGTTTTATAGGTCTATACTCGATTTTGCTTCTAATGAAGATGAGACGAACCAAATAGTCATCCAAGATGTGCCTACTGAGACTGCCAATGAGGCATATAATGCTGACTGGTGCCTAATAGCTGAATTCACTCCTAAGCAGTCTATCTCGTTAATGCCTAAAGGAAGAATATTAGGAATCTATAAAGAGCAAACGGGGCTAATATTTTGTATGGTATTTTACAAAAATGAGGTACCGGAGTACTTTATCTCTCCGATCAAATTTTCCCTTTAAAAATCGCAGTTAGGCATCTTTTGTAGCCTATTAGTCACTTAGATATCGATTTACATTGCAGATAATCGTTAATGACAATTCGCGTACATAACGAGATGCTTAATATCTAGTGTAGATAGTGACAAAGCTTGTCTATATATCAACAGAGCAATTATTCCAAACCCCTAGTAAACTGCAATTTAATGAGAGGTAAGATTTGTGCATTAATTCTATCGTATTCCTTCTTTGTAATCAACTTACAATCACAAGAACTTTATTTAAGAGGTTATATAGGTCAGACCTATTATCAAGGGGATCTTTCTCCAGTTACCTCGATTTTTAGCTTTTCTGATGGGCATCCAGCGTTAAGTTTTCATGTGGGGACTCATGTGACAGATGCTTTAGCCGTTGGTCTTAAGTTTACCAAGGGTCATATCTCAGGCTATGACGAGGATTCGTTTTACAAGTGGAAATTAGAAAGGAATTTACATTTCGAATCTTCAATTTATGAGTTCGGTTTAGTGACAGAATTTTATCTGAATCGATTTTTTGAGCGCTTAAACCGATTCGATATCAACATATATCTTACGAGTGGTCTTAATGTATTTAGGTTTGAACCAAAAGCATTTTTAGATGGCCAGATGGTGAGCCTGCCAGAACTCAGTACAGAGGGGCAAGGCTTAGCAGAATATCCTGATAAGAAACCATATAGCCAGACGCAGATTAGTATTCCTCTGGGTATCGGGTTTAGTTTTAATATCTCTGATAATTTTCAAGTAGGCATTGAGGTAGCACCCAGAATGACCTTTACAGATTACTTAGATGATGTAAGCTCTGCCTATGTAGATCCGGCGGTACTCATAGAAGAAAGAGGAGAAGTCTCAGCACTGGTGGCTAATCGAACATGGGAAGTTATTACTCATGATAACTCTATAGAGATTGACGGTAAGCAGCGAGGCAATGCCTCTAACAATGACTGGTATCTCTACACAGGAATACACTTTGGCTATCTGATCTCTAATAAGAAAGTGACCAAAAAGCAAAGACCATCTAGACCTAAGTTTTAATCAGTTGAAGGATTATAGTCGAGACGAAGAATCAAAATTCTAGACAAGCATACCAGCAATCGCTCCAGTCATCAGCGTTGCGACAGTTCCACCAATCAAGGCTTTAAATCCAAACTTGGTGAGGGTCCCACGTTGCCCTGGTGCTATACTACCGATCCCTCCTATCTGAATTCCAATAGAGGCGAAATTAGCAAAACCGCAGAGGGCATAAGTACTGATAATGATAGACTTTTCGCTCAGGACATCATTAGCTATCAGTTCTGTTAACGAGAAGTAAGCAACGAACTCATTGAGAATAGTTTTCTCTCCTAATAGCTGGCCGACAGCGACGATATCTTGAGATGGAATACCAACCAGCCATGCGATAGGAGCAAATATGAATCCTAAAATGTATTGTAAGGATAAAGCCTTATAGGTACCATCACTTGCAGACTCTACATAAGCATTAAGGTTAGTAAGCGATCCAAATCTCTCAAGCACCTCGTTAGACAGGTAAATAAAAGCCATAAAGGCTAGTAGCATGGCTCCTACATTGACAGCCAGTTTTAATCCTTCTGTTGTACCAGTAGAGATGGCATCTAAAAGGTTACTACCTGCTTCTTCTTTTGGAATATTTATTTCTTTGTCCACAGCGTCTGGGTCTGTCTCTGGAAAAAGAATCTTTGCCGCTACAATAGCTGCAGGGGCAGATATAATAGAAGCAGTCAATAAGTGCATACCAAACTTCTGCTGGCTAGCAGCATCATCCCCACCAAGCATAGCCATATACGCACCGAATACGCCTCCCGCAATAGTAGCAAAACCACCAGTCATCAGACACATGATCTCAGATTTAGTCATCTTCTCTAGGTACGGCTTGACTACCAGAGGAGCTTCCGTTTGACCTATAAATACATTGGCTGCAGCAGCAAGGCTCTCTGCACCTGATAATCTCATCGTCTTACTCATGACCCAAGCAAAACCATAGACTACTTTCTGTAATATTCCTAAATAGTAAAGCAGTGAAGAAAGGGCCGAAAAGAACACGATCGTAGGTAATACATAAAAAGCAAACCCATAAGGACTTCCAGCAACTGCAAGATCACCAAATAAGAACCGCGCAGAAGTCTCTACGCTTCCTATCATGATTACAAAGAAGTCAACGATATACTGGAACACGAGCCTTATAAATGGAATCTTAATCATACAAATAGCGAGTACAATTTGCAGTGCTAACCCCGACCCAACTAGTCGCCAAGAAATTGATTTCTTATTTCCGCTAAATAGGTAGCAGATTGCAATCATTGATATGATCCCTATTACGCCTCTAATTATATTTTCTACCATGAATTGAACTTCCTAAATCGACAACAATGCTTACATTCGGGACATAAAATAGATATTTTTTGCTCAATAATTGAATCTCACGGTGGTACAGTATAAAAATGATGAAAAGGTATTAACGATAGGCATTTCTGGTGGTAGTGGATCGGGCAAAACTACCATTGTAAGAGAGATTAGGGAAAGCTATACAGAAGAAGAAGTGTGCTTGCTATCCCTAGATGATTACTATGTACCAAGAGACCAACAGCTAACTGATCAAAACGGCATTAAGAATTTTGATCTCCCTAGATCTATTAATGAAGTAGAGCTACTCAGAGATATCCTAAAGCTAAAAACTGGGCAGACGGTAGAGCGAGAAGAGTATACTTTTAACAATGACTTGGCCGAGCCAAAATTGCTTGTATTTAAACCTGCACCTATCATATTTGTAGAAGGGATTTTTATCTATCACTACAATGGAGTACGTGATGCCTTAGATGTCAAAGTATTTGTAGAAGCCGATCATGATATAAAACTCAATCGTAGAATACAACGGGATAGTGTAGAGCGTAACTATCCTGAGTCGGATGTGAGGTATAGATTTAAGCACCATGTCACACCATCTTACCAGCAGTATGTGGCTCCTTATAAGTCTATATGTGATATCGTGATTAACAACAACATTCACTATAAAACTGGGCTTGCCATGCTTAACGCATTTATCAAAAGTGAGTTAGATTCTATTTCTTGATATCCCACCAATCAGTTTACTAAGATTACTTAAGTGATGTCCTCAAAAGTCATTTCTTCTTCTCCATGACTCAGCAGCTCGATCTTACTTGATTGCATTTTAGTAAATACCTCAATGGCATTATTGATAAAGTTGTTATCAACTGATTCTTTCAATTCTTTGACTCCCCCATCAAAGGCTCCATCTCTAAATTTATACCATTGTTCTAAGCCATCATTTTCAATCTTCAGTGCCATACGATGATTCATCTTAAATATGGTGATCTTAAACTTTGGGTGTGGTATTTCGCCAATTATATGCATTCAGTATGATATTTATGATAGGTTATCCTTTGGTGTATTGTGATTTAATATTCTTAGAAATTAGACTATAGATATCTTTGCTAGACTTGTTATTTGTTAACTTCTTCAGATGGATATTAATAGTTTTTTGATCGCCTCGTCGGGCAGGTCCAGTCTGCATATTATGAGGCGATTCACTTTTTATCTTGGTAGCTGTTTCTAAGATTAGCGGTTTGAGAATATTAAAGTCTACCTGATTGACTTTGCAAATACCAGCTGCTATATGATACATGTGATTAGTAAAATTAGAAGAGAAAACAGCGGCTAGATGAAGGGCAGATCGTTGCTCATCAGTAATATAATTGACCTCTTTACTGAGTTTCTTAGCAAGCGTCGTCAGTAACTTCACTACCCTATCTTCGTGACTATAAATACAAAAGGGGACTGCTCTAAGATCAACAGACCTATTGAGAGAGAAACTTTGTAATGGATAGAAGACGCCCGACTGTATTCGATTGAATATTCCTGCAGACACACTACCTGAGGTATGTGCTAAGATTGATTTTTCATTAACTAATTGCTCAAGTTTGCTTGCTACAGAATCGATGGCATCATCAGATACAGCTATGATGTATAGGTCAGAATCTTTAGGTAATTTATTCAGGCTAGCGGTTGACTTAGCTTTAATTTTATTAGCTAGTTTTTTTGCTCTGTTGATTTTTCGGCTATAGACAGCATCTATGACTAGGCCTTTAGCAAACAATCCATGACCTAGATGAGTCGCTACATTACCAGAGCCAATAATAGAAATATGCTTAATGCTACGCATAGCTTATACCGTCTTCCTAAATCGCTTAAACAAACCGATGGTCAAACCAAGCATCATCAGTATGCATCCCAGCCAAACAAGATTAATAAATGGGAATACAATCCCTTCGATAGAGATGTAATCTGATCTAGGTACATTTTCAGCAAGGACTAAAGGGATACTTTGAAATTCTCTCTTGTCTTGCCCAAATAAAAATTCCATCTGACCAGAAGCCGGATCTATATTGCTAAATCTAGTGTGAACGCCTGGGATATGCATGTAATCTTTTATACTAAATCGCTGACTATCTCTGATTACAAAAATCGGCTTAGTCGTAAAACTTAATTGACCGTCTCTATAGAAATCTAGATTTGCCGCGATAGCTATATCTCCTTCTTGATTCTCATAATTTTTGTGCTCTGGCGTTCTGTTGAAGCCATTAAGGATCACATCATAACCATTCCATTTGATTGATTCACCTTCTCTGAGTTTTATTTCTTGATAGTCCAGCTTTCCTTCTTGTGTAAAGATATCGGAGAAGAAATTTTCATCCACTTTTACGCGCATGTTAAGTGCATCTATATTAGATGGGTATTGATAAATCAAGCCTCCCTTTAGCGCTAGTGCAGGTTGTACTGTTTCTTGAATATCCCCTGTAGAATCTATCATTGTCATGTTAACTCCTAGCACTAGATCAAACTCTTCCGCAATAAGATCTTTATGATCAGGCTTAAAGGTGATGGATTTAATCACCCCAAAGTTTCTTGCAGTGCTGAAGGTGTCTCTAAGTGACCCCAGGAACGTATTATACTCCAAAGTATCCTCCATCTCCTTTGCAAATTCGACATCTTGAAGATGCTTTGGCATACCTGAGACCGTTAAGAATATATCTTTATCGAAGTAATGATTTGTTGAAGGATTATTAGCCGCTATTTTAGTAAAGTCATTTGTATAGACTGTCGTCGGTTCAAGTTTAAATTCTTCAATCGGATTATTATCCTCATCGACCTTTGTAAATCTAACATCATAAGTCCTCACATTTCCGGACAATGTATCACCGACATAGGTCATCCAATATCCTTTAGAGAACATTCTCTCCCCTTTTAGTAAGGTGACGTGATTCCTAAGGCTTTCATCCACCATCAATCCTTCCATTGCGAATTGATTACTAGTAACAAAACTCTTATTGATCCCACTAAATAAAATTCCTACTACCATTATTCCGAATCCTGCATGAGAAACAGAACTGGCTAAAAGGCTTTTATTTCCTTTTCCTTTGACAAAGAGGAAATAGAGGTTTGATACCAAAGTAAATATACCAGCAAACATCAGTAAGCTGTATTGTAAGTTGATTGTAAACAAAGCTCTTACAGCAATGAAAGTAAACACAGCAGCAAGTAATCCTGATATTGCAATTTCTTTTACGAAAGTAGACTTATAGTTTTCCCAGTTCAGCGATCGATATCTGAGGAACTGAGCTATTCCACTTATCAAGCCAATAAATACTCCTATCCACAGTTGATACCTATTGTAGTGTTCTTCAGGATCTGTAATAGCATATCCCGCAAACTCTGGATCAAACAGAGATGAATAGACAGCGTTGAAAACTGGCAACGAGGTAGCACCAATAATCAAAACCCCTGAAAAGAATAATACGATAGACCCTATATACATCCAAAACTCCTTAGAGCTAAATTTTTCTTCTTTTGCTGGTACAGGTATCGATTTAAATTTTTTGATAAAAAAGTAGGCACCTAGCAATGCAAATACCCCTACAAAACCAGCCAATTGCCACTCAAGCCCCATCTCCGTAAATGCATGAGCGGAAGTATCTCCAAGAATACCACTACGAGTGAGGAATGTAGAATAAACCACAAATATGAATCCTAGCAAATAAAATAAGTAAGTGGCACGAATCGAATGTCCAGTAACCTTCGCAATGAGATTGGTATGTAGTCCTGCTAATAAAAACAACCACGGTACCAAAGAAGCATTCTCAACAGGATCCCAAGCCCAGTAACCACCAAATGATAAAGCCTCATAAGCCCATGCTGCCCCCATCAAAATGCCTGTACCGAATATCGCACAAGAGAACAAAGACCACTTAAGTGCAGGAGCAAGCCACTCCTTATGTTTTCCGGTCCATAGCCCCGCAATCGCATAACAAAACGGAATCGCTACCGAAGCAAATCCTAAGAATAGCGTAGGCGGATGTATAGTCATCCAATAATTCTGTAATAAGGGGTTTAGTCCTCTACCTTCTATCAAGGAAAGGTAATCAGCATTAGCAAAGATGGGCGCATCCATGACATCTCTAAAAAGTGTAGCTGGACTAGAACCTATTTTAGCTTGAGCTTCTCCCCATGGCAAATAAATACCTAGCAACATACTGCTAAGGCAAGCCTCTATACCACTCAGCACCGCAAGCACTGGCGCCTCCCATTCTCCAGATTTAAATAAGAGTATTAGACCTAATACACAATGCCAAAACATCCACAATAAGAAGCTTCCCTCCTGACCACCCCAAAAGGCAGAAAAAATATATCTATCCTGAAGATCATCACTTACCTGGTTAAAGACATAGTGATACTCATACATCTTACTACCCATCATATAGAACAACAGGCCAATAATAGCAAACGTACTAATAGAGTGAATAATGAATGCAAACCGGCCTAAGAACCTCCAACTCTGATTGTCCAGATTGGCTTTATCAGCTTTAACCTGAAGGGCATAAGCTGCCACCCCAATTAGCGCCGCTACAAAACCCAAGACTATACAAAAATGACCCAGTGAACCGGGCCATAATGTTTCTCCTATGTAGCTTATATTTTCCATGTTGAGTTATCCTTGTTTTCGTAGTGCCATTTCTTCATCCTTATATTTGGATGGGCATTTGGTAAGCACCTCATCGGCTACGAAAATACCTTTTTGCATTGAGCCTGTCACAACAACTTGCTCTGCTAATTCAAAGTCTTGAGGCTTGGCTTTGAGCAATACGACTTCTGATATCCTATCATCAGGATCTTTGAGGTGAAAGCCAGTATAGTTAGGATCTGTAAGCGGATCGAATACAATATCCTCATCCAGCACTAACTCTCCCGCTATCTTTACACGAGCCCCAGATTCCTCAGCAGAACTAAAAGTTGAATAAGTACTTAAGTCCCCAGAAGCAGACATCAATAGCGCTATTCCGGCTACTATCATGATTATGATGATTATATGTGACTTTTTCATAGTTAAATAACGCTATTTCAGCTAAAAAGATGTGCAAATCTACCTCTTTCGGTCATGGTTTTATAATCAATCATAAATGTCATCATAGAAAATCATAAAGAGTATAAATTAATACTCAGATCAGAAAATAAATTATAGTTTCCCGTAATATATCTAACTGGCTTGAATACACCCAAAATAATAGCAGAACTAAAGAATGCTGATATAAAGCAAAGAGACAAGGTCATCTTAAAAGATGTCAATTTCTCCATAGCTGAAGCTGAGTTTTGCTATCTTATAGGAAGGACGGGTACTGGTAAATCTAGTTTCCTTAAAACTCTTTTTGGAGCCAATAAACTACTTAAGGGAGAAGGAAATGTAGCTGGGCACTCAATCAATGATCTAAAACCTAAATCAACTGCCGCATTAAGGAGAAGTATTGGTATGATCTTCCAAGACTTTGCCCTATTTGAAGATTGGGATGTAAAAGAGAATCTAGCCTATGTGATGCGCGCTACCAACTGGAAAAATCAATCTGAAATAGACCGTAAGATAGAAGAGCTACTTAAGTCTGTTCGACTCTTTGATCGCAAAAATGATACCGTGGCAGAGCTATCAGGAGGAGAGCAGCAGCGACTAGCCGTAGCTAGATCAATTATCAATACACCGAGACTTTTGATCGCTGATGAGCCTACAGGTAATCTAGACCCTCAGTCTGCTGATGAGATACTTTATTTGATACGAGACCTTACGATCAAGCATAAGACGGCAACTATCCTTGCTACTCATGATTATCGATTGATTGAGAAGTTTCCGGCTCGAGTATTTCGGTGTGAGGGAGGGCGGATGGTGGAAGAAGGATAAATAATAGAACTCCTTAGATAACAAGATGTACTTTGTGATATAAGGTTTAACAGAGTCGCACTAACGACTAATTCTAGCACCTATTCGTTTGCAATTTATTTTTGTAAAGTAAGACCGCTTAACGCATCAAAATTACATATTAAGATACCCTCCTGACCTTATAAATGACAGCTACTTTACATTTGGACTTTTGATATATATGGATCAGTGTATGCTTGATATCTAATACATATCTTGCCCATACACAACCTTTTAGAGAATGTCTTTTAATAAACACCTTGTTAAAAGTCTAGGAAACCTGTGCATTACCAAAAAAGTCTACACCACTCTTCTGGTCTTAGCGGCATTTCTAGCAAATAGTAGCAACAGCTCACTATCAAGCCAATGTAGCATTACACCTTTGTTTGATGCTTCTTCACTTCCCACTTGTGCTACACCTGGAGAGGTATTTAGTACAACTCTGGCTTATGACTATCAAGGGGACTTACCTGCAAATATTGACACTATAATCGTAACAGATGCATCAACGCCTGGCTTCGAGATTTTGAGCTATAGTCCTAGTGATATCAAGTTAGGTAGAAACGAGTTAGATGTAAGTGTAGTGTACAATGGTACCTGTGATGCTACTAACCTATTTGTATGTGATATCATAGGGGGAGGCGGTGCTGCCGATTGTACTCAATTGATCACAGCTCCGATTCAATGTTGTGATAATAAAAGAGAATTTTGCGATTTTGAACTCATCACGGACTTGAGCAATTTACCACAATGTGCGACTCCTGGTGAGGCTATTACGACAGTTATAGAATATAATTATACTGGCGATTTGCCAGCAGCTATCGACACGATCATCGTACTAGATGAGTCTGCGCCAGGATTTACCATCCTAAATTATAACCCGAAAGAGATTAACGCAGGTTATAACATCATAGAAGTAAGTGTTCTGTATGATGGAGACTGTAATGAATCTAATTTGTTTGTTTGTGATGTGAGAGGATCAGGAGGGGCAGGTGATTGTTCAACTATTGTAAGTTCTACTATCTCATGCTGTGAGACTGTATGTGAAACAATAGGAGGAACCTTATCTGGAGGTCCATTCGAATTCTGTGTTGGAGATGGTGAAGAAGATCGTGTAAGCGGTGTAGAGGTAAAAGATAATGCTGGTTCTAGAGGTCAATGGGTAGTTACCGACGAACAAACTGTGATTCTAGGATTACCAAATAATATTGAAGATGTAGATTTTGATGGTGCTGCTATTGGAGAATGTTTTATTTGGCATGTGAGTTATGAAAATGTAAGTGGATTAGAAGTAGGAGAATTTGCAACAGATTTGACGGGGTGCTTTTCATTTTCGAAGGGTATACCTATCACAAGAATCGATTGTGATGCTGAGCCATGTATGATTACTCCACAAATTAGCTCTAGCAGTATACCTAGTTGTGCCGTACCTGGAGAAGTGACGACGATAAGTATATCATATGACTACCAAGGAGAACTACCTGCGAGTATTGATACCATCGTAGTATGGGATCCGGGGAAGACGGGATATTCAATAGTCGAGTACGGCCCGATGGATATCAAATTAGGAGCTAATGAACTTAAGATAGATGTTGTATATGATGGAGATTGCGAGTCTGATCTCAATTTTGTAATAGATCTAGTGGGAGGCGGTCAAGCCTTCGGTTGCAATCCAGCTGTAGACCTAACTATACCATGTTGTGGAGTTAAAGAAGAGTGTGTCATCACACCGATAACTGATTTAGGTAGTTTGCCTACATGTGCCATACCAGGTGAAGTATTTACAACAACACTCGTTTATGATTACCAAGGAAGTCTGCCAGCAGGCATCGATACAATCATTGTTACTGATGCCTCAGATGCTGGTTTTACGATATTAAGTTATAGCCCTACAGAAATTCAGAAAGGAAGAAATGAGCTAGAAGTAAGTGTAGTTTATGATGGCGATTGTAGTTCATCTAATCTATTCGTCTGTGATGTAGTAGGTAGTGGAGGTGCAGCTGATTGTACCACCACGGTTAGCTCCCCTATCCCATGTTGCGATGAGACGAAGTGTGTGTTTACGCCATTAGTAGATCTAAGTACATTGCCTACTTGTGCAGTGCCAGGAGAAGTGTTTACAACTACTCTTGCTTATGATTACCAAGGAAGCTTACCAGCAGGTATTGATACGATCATCGTAACGGATGCATCAGATGATGGATTTACCATATTAAGCTATAGTCCTACAGAAATAAAAAGAGGAAGAAATGATCTAGAAGTAAGCGTAGTTTATGATGGAGATTGTAACGAATCAAATCTCTTTGTTTGCGACGTGGTAGGATACGGAGGCGCTGCTGATTGCACAACTACTGTGAGTTCTCCTATACCATGTTGTGAAGCGACTGAGTGTGTATTTACGCCATTAGTAGATCTTAGTACATTGCCTACTTGTGCAGTGCCAGGAGAAGTATTTACGACTACTCTTGCTTATGATTACCAAGGAAGTTTACCAGCTGGAATAGATACAATTATCGTAACAGATGCATCAAGTGATGGTTTTACCATTCTTAGCTATAGCCCGACTGAGATAAAAAGAGGAATGAATGAACTAGAAGTGAGTGTGGTCTATGACGGTGATTGTAATGAATCTAACTTATTTGTCTGTGACGTGGTAGGATATGGAGGAGCAGCTGATTGTACGACTACTGTGAGTTCTCCTATACCTTGCTGTGAGGCGACTGAGTGCGTGTTTACCCCATTAGTAGATTTAAGCACATTGCCTACTTGTGCAGAGCCAGGAGAAGTGTTTACGACTACTCTTGCGTATGACTATCAAGGAAGCTTACCAGCAGGAATAGATACAATTATCGTAACGGATGCATCAAGTGATGGTTTTACGATTCTTAGCTATAGCCCGACTGAGATAAAAAGAGGAATGAATGAACTAGAAGTGAGTGTAGTCTATGACGGTGATTGTAATGAGTCCAATCTATTTGTCTGTGACGTTGTAGGATATGGAGGAGCAGCTGATTGTACGACTACTGTGAGTTCTCCTATACCTTGTTGTGAAGATAATGGAGGTGGAGAATGTGCGATTACCCCTCTAACAGATTTAAGTGGCTTGCCTAAGTGTGCTTCGCCGGGAGATGAATTTACTACTACCCTAGCATATGATTACAAAGGGTCATTGCCTGCTACTATCGATTCTATTTACGTAACTGATGATTCTGCCGAAGGTTTTAGAATATTAAGTTATAGTCCTACCGATATCGTGGAAGGAAGAAATGATATTACGGTTACAGTATCATTTGATGGATCTTGTGATGAGACTAACTTGTTTGTTTGTGAAGTAGTTGGAGGTGGTGGTGCAAAGGAATGTTCGGAGACCATCTCATTACCTATCCCATGTTGTGAGAAAGAGGATTGTGGAGATGTTGATACAGATGAAGACGGTATTTATGATGATTGTGATAATTGTCCTACTGTAGCTAATGAAGATCAAACAGATGATAATGATAATGGTATCGGTGATGCTTGCGAAGAAGCTTGTGATATAGAGCCAATCATAGAAGGACTTGAAATACCGGACTGTCTTGAACCAGGAGAGGTCTTTACCACTAAACTAAGTTATGAGTACAGTGGTTCTTTACCAGCTAGTATAGATACGATTATCTTGAGAGAAGAGTCTTCTGCAGGGTTTGAGATTATCAGTTACGATCCTACTGAGATCAAGGAAGGAGTCAATGAAATGGAGGTAAGTGTAGTATTCAATGGCGATTGTTCAGAATCGAATATATTCATTTGTGATATTCTAGGAGCTGGTGGTGCAGAAGCGTGTTCATTCACAATAAGCTCTGGAATCAAATGCTGCGAATCTAATTTTATTGAGATTGAGACTTTCCCTAATCCAACAGCTGGTGTGGTGTTTGTAAAGGCAGAAGAAAGATCTAACTATATGGTAGAAGTATTTGATAATAATGGTGAAAAAGTCATGGCATCATTTAAAGAAGATAAAAACTTCTTCATACTTAATACTGATGATTTAAGAAATGGAACCTACTTTATGGTAGTTACAGATATGGAAACTGGAAAATCAGGAACCAATAAAGTTGCCGTTTTTAGATAAAAAAAATTAATGAAATGTCTGAAGCCTCTTACGATTTGTAAGGGGCTTTTTTAATTTAGCTAAGAAGCTATTAGTCTGTAGTTCTTTATTTCATACAAGAGAGATTCTAATCAAAACATCTCGACTTCAATCTTTCATAAGATCATAATATCCGATAGTAGAGAATATACCTTCGATAGATATATGGAGATTAATGTCACTCATCAAATCTCAAGTTTATATTATGTAAGATGTTTTTCTTATTTTAGGTAATAAAATAAATAATATGAGTAGGTTAGGTTTTTCTAGTATGATTATATTAATCTCAATTTCTATTGCGATTACATCTTGTTCTAAAGAGGAGTTAAGTAATGATGCAGCTGAGTATGTCTATACTGAGCTAACAGCGGAGGATTACTTGAGTAATAATTCTCTTCCTGCCATATTGTTCAGCTATAACGTTTATAACCCAGAGACAAAACTACAATCGAGTTGGTTAATTGACAGGGAAGGTAATATAAGAGCCTCTGAGACTGAGTCTAATCTGGTTTACGAAGGAGGAGCTTTGTCTCCTTATTACATGGATGCAAAAAAAGAAAAATCAACTAAAAGTTATAATTACGTCGATTTGGAAAAACTTGTGGATAATTATAAGCGGTTAGGCGTAATAAACAACTTGGAATATAATAGATCAGCAGAAACAGAAAGCTCGCAAAGCCTTTCAACTATTTATGGCTATTATTTTGCTTCTACAGTGCAAGACGAAGGATGTGCTTGTTCATCTGGTAGTGAGTCTTCGGTTCAGTTGTTTGAGCCCGTTTTACTTGAGCAAAGAGTTGGTAATACATTAATACAAACGAATACACAAGCAGGTGGCATAGTAACCTGGATAAACTCCTTAAATGTGCAGGGAAAATAATACTTCTCAAAAACAGTAATTATGAATCCTTATCGAGACTCTTGGTAAGGGTTTTTTTTAGCATCAATAGCAAACACTTACAGATTCGCCTTTACCCTAGAGTGATGGTTCTAAGCAGTCATAGCACAGTGCCAGTAGTAATCATACGAATTATATATTAGCAAGAACCACCCGAATTCCTACGGCTAAGACTAGTATGGCTGTAACCACCTTGATACTTGTACCCGTTAGCTTAGTAAGACTTAATCTAATCCCTATCTGTCCCCCAATAAATACAGCAGTAATTAATCCTACTGCCTCTATAAGTGGCAATGAAAATGTTCCTTGAGATATCAAGCCAGTAATACCAGAAACAGAATTTACTAAGATGAAAAAACTTGCTAATGCAGCGATCTTAATGGACTTATCCCAACTCATATGATTGAGAATGGGAGCAAGAAATATACCACCGCCAATACCTACTAATCCAGACAAAAAACCAATACCCGCACCTAATAAATAGGTAATTGTAGAAGAATAGCTAGTCTTTGGTTTAGTAGATTGTTTAGTATTCATTGTCTGATACACTAATGCAAGTGCAGAGATTATCAAAGCAATGCCTAGGATTATAAAAAAAGTATGCTCAGACAATCTGAATCGAGCACCGATAAATGCACAGGGAATGCTAGTAAGTATAAAAGGAAGAAATTTTTTGAAGTCTAGGTGTCCATTCTTCCAGTACAAAAAACTACTACTTGATACTACCACAAGATTACAAACAAGCGCCGTACTTCTAATTGCAAAGAAACTGGTGAACACTAAAGCCAAAACGGCTAAATAACTTGATCCCCCACCAAAACCAACTGATGAATATAGAATAGCAATGACCAAAAAGCCAAGCATTAAAAGTGAAAGTTCAGGTATAGTTAAGACCACAAAGACTAAAACTAGTTTAGCTCATCAATTTAATCAAAAAGAGTGTGACTTAAATTTAATAATTGCACTGCCTATGAAAATACTATAGTAATTTAAGATAGATATCTTAACGGCCTATATGAAGCGAATCAATACCTATCATATCCTATTCCTAGTCATACTTGGGTTTATTATTCGCTTATTATTTATACTTAGTTCACCTTCTCTATTTGAGTGGGACGAAGCTTTCCATGCGCTAGTAGCAAAAAACATGATGGATCATCCATTTAAGCCTATGCTTAGAGTTGATCCTATCTTACCTTTTGATTATAAGGCTTGGTGTTGTAATCACATATGGCTACATAAGCAACCTCTATTCTTATGGCAGATGGCATTGAGTATGAAAGCTTTTGGCGTATCGGTATGGGCGATGAGGCTACCATCTGCATTGATGGGAACGATCATGATTCCTTTAGTTTATAGCATAGGACTCAACTGGACAAACTCCAAACAAATAGGGTTTATAGCGGCAATTCTATCTTGCTTTCATAGTTATCAGTTGGGATTGATCAGCGGTAGATTTATGCTAGATCATAATGATATGGCTTTTACCTTTTACATGACTTGCGGCATATATGCTCTATCCTGTTATTTTAAAAATCCAAACGCTAAGCGTGCTATTTTGATAGGAATATTTGTCGGGGCGGCAATTTTAATTAAGTGGTTAACAGCGCTTTTAATATTTGGAGGCTGGGGATTATTCATGATCTTAAATGGGAAATCTTTTTTTATAAACAACATAAAATATTTCGCACTAGCCTTATTAATAACCGTCATGATTGCACTGCCTTGGCAGCTACATATCATGAGCGCATTCCCTCAAGAAGCTAGCTATACCTATAGCTATAACGTACGCCACATTTTTGAAACCCTCGGGCATGATGGCGACAACTATTATCACTTGAGAACAATATTTAAGCTTTACGGCTTCGTCGGAGTGCTATTTATTCCGTTAGGGTTACTATATCTATTAAGGTCTAAAACTATCGACAATAGAATAACCTATAGCAACTTGTCAATGCTATTAGTAATCTACTTATTTTTTTCTTTAGTGGTTACTACTAAGATGCCTGCATTTACAATGCCAGTATGCAGTTTGATTTATGTCTTGATTGCATGCGGAATATCATCATCAACTAGCATGCTACCATCAGCCAAATATTTACTCATCCCTTTATGTTCAATTGCATTTTTACAGCCGTGGTTATTTTATGATAAATATTTTAATCCATCTGAAAGCGAAAAAAATAGAATTCATAATTCTCATATTTATAAAAATTTACCAGACAGCCTTTCTGCCTATGCCATATTTAATCTGAAACCCTACCAAGATATAGATCTTATGTTTCACAAAGAGGTGAATGCATTTACCTGGTATCCACAAAAGGAAGTAGTTGATAAATTACAAGAGGAAGGAATAAAAATAGCAGTCTTTGAGAGCCATACAAATCAACCCGTCCCCAAGTATATGTACAGAGATGATATACTAATTATAGATAAGAAACTTAAATAGGTTTATCCTGCTTTTTAAGACAACACATTTCTTATCTTGACTATTAGTAAATTTTGAGCATTGAGAATACTTATAATAATTAGTTGTTTTGCTTTTACCTTTACCTCCTGTAAAGTTCAAAAGTCCTTAAATCAAATTGAGCAAATTGAACAATGGACTACCTATGAAATAGACCTTGTATCAAATCAAGGACTTCCTGCTAGCGTCAATAGATATATTGATTTAGAGGTATGGGCAGAGTTCTATAATGAAAAAGGAGATACGCTAACCCGACCTGCATTTTGGTATGGTGGCAATACTTGGAAAGTAAGATTCAGCCCGCCTGATGTCAATAGTATTTGGTCATGGAAGAGCCACAGCAATTATCAAAGCGATATAGGTTTAAGTAATCAAACGGGAAGTTTTACCTCAGCACCTAATAAAGGGAACAATAAGTTTGACAAGCATGGTACACTAATGATGTCTCCAGGAAAGCGAAGTGTGATTCACGCAGATGGACATCCATTCCTAGTTGTAGGTGATACTCCTTGGGCATTGCCATTTAGAGCTACAGTAGCTCAAGCTAAAGTCTATGCTAAAGATAGGCAGCGTAAAGGATTTAATACTGCTTTACTTATGAGTATACAGCCAGACATGGAAGCAGTAGGCCCTAATGCAAGAGACACATCGGAAGGCTTTGCAAGAGGATTTAGCGACCTATCTCAAGGTCATATCAATAATATAGAACCATCATATTTTAATTATTTAGATAGTCTGATTGCGGTATTATTGGATCACGAAATAGTTCCAGTCTTCCAACCAGTTTTTCATGGCTTTGGCTGGAAGGGGCAGAAAGTATTAGGCAATCAGATAATACCCGAGGAGTATGTTCGCTATTGTAAATATTTATTGGCAAGGTATGGCAATCGGCCAGCTATGTGGTTACTTGCTGGAGACAATGGAGGCAGAGATCCTGGAGTCAAAGAAAGTGGTGAGATGATGGAAATTTGGGATTGCTATAGGCAACCCACTGGCCTTCATTATAATCCGTGCGATGATTATATCGCAAGCTGGGCAGTAGATAATCCTATAAAACATTGTGAGCATCTTAATAAATCTTACCAAACAGAAAAATGGCTAGACTTCCAATGGGCGCAGTCCGGCCATGACGGTGAACACTTACAGCATAAGGTCGATCGTATGTATAATAACTTACCAACCAAAGCAGTCGCAAATGGTGAACCTACCTACGAAGGAATGGCAGGTGGTAAAAATGGTCTAGGCTGGTGGCAGGGGGAAGAAGCATGGTCAAACTTAGTCAATGGCGGAACGATGGGGGTAGTCTATGGTGCAGCAGGGTTATGGCAATGGATGATTACTAGTGATGAACCTGGATGGCCTGAATGGACTGATCAGAAAAAATCATGGCATGAAGCAATGCAGATGGAGGGAGCGCTCTATGTAGGCTTGCTTGGGAAAATACTCAGCGACTATGATCTTACAGATATTGAAAGCAGAAAAGATCTGCGCCGTCAAAAACCACCAATAGATAAAAAACCTCTATTAGCAAAAATAGGCGAACTGTACATTAGTTTTAATGTATTCAGTATGGTCACGATAAGAGGAGTACCTGTGGACTTACCTTTTACTTTTTATGACGCTAAGACAGGAGATATTATTAAAACTGGTAAGACTGTGAGTACAGGAGTTTTTATAAGTGGTGTGATAGGTCCAACAATATTAGTTGTCGGAGAAAAAATGGAGAATGCTAATACCAAGTTATAAATCCAACAAACCATCAGGCAAGTCAAAATATACACTTTTATTAATATCATCGATTTCCGATATAAATTCTTGATTGAGAGGAATCATAACCTCTTCTCCATCAGTTTTCTTAATAAAAGCCATCACTTGTTGTGGATAGGATTCTAATCGATCAATAACACCTACAACTTCACCAGTTTGATAGGCTTGGTAACCTTCTAAGATATTTGGGTTATTCTGAATATTAGCTAGGGATGAGTTTGCTTGATTATCTATATAGATAATCTGTTTACACAATTTTTTAGCTTGCTCAGGATTATTTATATCCTCCAAACTAAGAATGATTTCTTCTCTTTTAAGATTACATTTCTCAATGAAGTAAGGTATATGTTGACCTTTTTCTTTGACAAAGATTACTTCTAACTTTCTGAAATCTATGCTGACATTTTCAGCTAATACTAGTTTGAGTTCTCCCTTAAGTCCAAAGGTTTTTACGAAGTAGGCTACTTCGACGTAGTTAGGAGAGGACATTGATATAGCGGGTTCTAATTGTGATCAAGTAATACCTGCTTTAAAGTAAAGCCTTGCTCTGCTTTCTCTATCCAATCCCCGCCACACCCGTTGCATTGAGTATCTAGTATCATATATTCAGCGGATATTAGACCTACACCTTTAGCGTATTGCTCTGTGGCAAACCTTCGTTCTATGATACTTTCATTATCTGTAAGGACTATTGTCACTAGATCATTATAACTTCTTCCATTTACTGTAGCTGTAGCCTGTCTATCCGTAACCTCAGCATCATCCCAATCTTTATATATTTTGACAAGCTCTCCACCCACTCTAAAATCTTGAAACGGATCTATAAAGGCATTACCATTCCATTGAGACCCAATACTAGGCGGTAAAACTAATTTTATTAATCTCAAATTATCTTCAGTACGAATAGCTTGATTACCACTAATGGTAGCGGTAAAAGCTTTTTGCACTTCCCAATTATCAGCTATATTTCTTTTCCAAAACTTATCATATCTAGCAATAGTATCACCAGTTGCATCTATATATATATCTGCAATCTCTTCCCTGATATAACTCACAGTCGAGTCGACAATAGACCCACCGATGGCGTAGGTTACAGAATCCATTTGATATTCCCAATACTTCCCTATTTCGAGAGGATAAAACTCTTGTTCAAATCCCAGTAGGCTTCTGTCATCAATTTCATCCTGGCAAGCATGAAATACTAGCCCCGAAATGAAAACTAAAAGCAGTAAAGTATAGCGAAATTTAAATGATACAGATTTCATAGTAAACGAATTACATATTAAAGATAGCAATAATATGAATTATTCAAATTAAGAATGTAATGATCCTTATAAACTGCTATGGATTATACCCCCACCTACAAGATCATCCCCCTCAAAGAATACGGCGCTCTGTCCAGGGGCTACACCACGGACATTAGCTAAAAATTCTACTTGTAGCTGATCTCCCTTTTCTTGAAGGGTACACATTACACCACTGTCATTATATCTAACTTGGCCTAAGAGTTCTTTATTTTCTGGGAAGGTCTCATACTTCATATTGTTAAGCTTGTAGACATTCATGCCATTACGCAACAAATCATCTACTTCGCCCAATACAACTGTATTAGATTCTGGTCTGATTTCAGTAACATACTTGGGAGTTATAAACCCACCGCCTAATCCTTTCCTTTGCCCAATGGTATAAAATGGATAGCCATCATGCTTCCCTAAAATCTCACCTTCTTTATTCACAAAAGTACCGCCTGCAACTTTCTCTTCTAATCCATCGACCCTCCTCTTTAAGAAGCCTCGATAATCATTATCAGGTACAAAACAGATCTCATAGCTCTCTCCCTTCTTTGATAATTCATCATAACCAAAATCTTTCGCCATCTGCCTAACTTCAGATTTCTGATATGGACCTAAAGGAAATTTTGACCGATTAAGGCATTCTTGACTGAGTCCCCAAAGCACATATGCTTGATCTTTATGTCTATCTTTTGCTTTGGTAACATATTGTCGATTGTTATGCTCATTGATAAGTGCATAGTGTCCAGTAGCTATAAACTCACAATCCATTGCATCTGCTCGCTTCAGTAAGGCAGACCACTTAATATGTGTATTGCATAATACGCATGGATTAGGTGTACGACCAGCGATATATTCATTGACAAAATCATCGATGACGTAATCACCAAACTCCTCTCTGATATCCACTATAAAGTGATGAAAACCCATATCTACCGATACCTTGCGGGCATCATTGATAGAATCTAAACTACAGCAGCCCGTTTCCTTTGAGCTGCCTCCAGAATTAGCATAATCCCAAGTTTTCATGGTGATCCCTATCACTTCATAACCTTCTTCATGCAGCATCATCGCTGTGACTGTACTATCAATGCCACCACTCATGGCTACTAATACTTTACCTTTTTTACTCATGACTAATTATCTCCGTATATATTGCAAATATCTTTAAACTTTCGGACACTTGAGAAACTCTCGATATCTACAATATGTTGGTCTATTAAGTATTTATTAACTTCGCAAAACCTAAAAGCAACGTCTTTTTGTTAGCTAAATCAATCTAATATGTATATCAATTACTCAAAAAGGATACTTCAGCTATTCTTAGTTGTCTTATTTGCTTCAATAATATACTCATGTGCAAAAAACCCGGTAACTGGTAAGCGCCAAGTAATGCTTATCTCAGAAGCACAAGAAAGAGCAATGGGCGTAGAGTCTGACCCTGCGATTGTTGCTAATATGGGTCTCTATCAAGATGAGCCAATGCAAAAGTTTATCAACGAGAAAGGTAAGCAGATGGGTAAAATCAGCCATCGTCCAGATCTTGATTATTCCTTTAAGGTGGTAGATTCTCCAGTAGTTAATGCATTTGCTGTACCAGGTGGTTTTGTTTACTTTACTCGAGGTATCATGGCTCATTTTAACAGTGAGGCAGAGTTTGCTGGTGTGCTAGGACATGAGATTGGTCATGTGACAGCAAGGCACTCGGCTGCTCAGATCAGTAAGCAACAATTATATGGAGGGCTAATGATGGCAGGGATGATACTGAGTCCTGAGTTTAGACAGTTTTCTGACGCTGCAGGACAAGGCTTAGGTCTTTTGTTCTTAAAATTTGGCAGGAGTGCAGAAAGCGAATCAGACAGATTAGGGGTAGACTACTCTACTAAGATTGGTTATGATGCACATCAGATGGCTAACTTTTTTGATGTGCTCAATAGACTACAAGCTAAAAGTGGGCAAAGTGTTCCTGACTTCTTGTCTACACATCCTAATCCTGCAGATCGATTTAACAAAGTACATGAGCTAGCTGATGAAGCACAAGCTGATATTGCAGACGGTAAATTAGCGATCAATAGAAATGAATATCTAAGAATGATAGATGGTATAGTGTATGGGGAAGATCCTACACAGGGTTATGTTGCAGATGGGACCTTCTTTCACCCTACACTCAAATTTCAATTTCCTGTACCTGGCGAATGGAGATTAGTTAATACGCCTCAAATGGTACAAATGGCATCTAAGGACGGCAAGGCAATAATGATGATGACATTAGCACCTGAGAAAACCCTTGCAGAGGCAGCTACAGCAACTGCCGAGCGAGATCAATTAGCAGTAGTAGAAAAATCGAATGTTACTGTCAATGGGTTGCCCGGAATAGCAATGATATCTCAGCAAGATCAAAAAGATCCGAACTCTGGACAGATCGTACAATCTCTAAGAATATTAACTTACTTGATTCAGTACAATGGTTTGATTTATAAATTTCATGGATTATCAAAAGCTGAGGATTTCAATTCTTACTACAACTTGTTCTCTAGTACGATGACAAATTTCAGGGTACTTACTAATCAATCAAGAATAGATGTCTTCCCTACAAGAGTTAAGATAGAGACGATTCCTTCTACTATGACCTTGTCTCAAGCATTTATGAAGTATAATCAACCGCAAGATCAATTAGAGACTATTGCTATTCTTAATAATATGAAATTATCAGACCAGCTAAAAGCGGGAACTTTGATTAAGACTCTCTCTAAGGGAAAGTAACATTTTAGTAAAAACAAATTAGTTAAGAATTTAACGTAACACAATAGGTAGTTTTCTATTCTAAACTTACTAGCCAGATATAATCATTAAAGCTTCAAAACGGTATGTTTTGAGGCTTTTTTTTACTGAGATTTTATGATTCATAAATTAGAAATTGCTGAATAGATCACAGAGCGATTATAATGTTTGTAATCAAAGATTAGAATATGGGGCGCACTGTGATCGCAAAGAAATCAAAACATACACATTAAAAAATCAAAGCTGGCTCTACCTCATGTATATCCATAAAATCTGGTTGCTCATGTACGATATCCTGCCACATAGGATTAAAACTAAAATGTCCTGCTAATGGGAAACCGACCTCATTATTTCTTGTGCGTAAAGCTACTTCATGACTAATTTTAATGGGCTCATACTTAGAATCATTAGCCAGTAATTGAGACTGGCAAGTGCGTTCCATCGTAACGAACCAAAAGATGCATTCTTCGATGCTATGTCCAACAGTTAGTAGACCATGATTTTGAAGGATTACGGCTTTCTTATCTGCTAAAGCTACACCTATTCTATCGCCTTCACTCAGATCTTCTACAACTCCTGTATACTCATCAAACAATCCATGATCCTCATAAAAAATACATGAATCTTGTGTCAGCGGATCAAGAAGCTTGCCCATTGCAGACCAAGTCTTACCATATACGGTATGGGAGTGAGCAGCTGCAATCACGTCTGGTCTTGCTTTATGAATTGCAGCATGAATAGCAAAAGCAGCTTTATTTAGTCCTTGATGTTTACCGGCTACTATTTCTCCTTCTTCATTGACTAAGATGAGATCAGACATCATCATCCGCCTAAAGGATACCCCAAATGGATTTACCCAAAAGCAATCCGTATGTTCAGGATCTCTACAAGTAATATGACCGGCAACCCCTTCAGAAAATCCAAACTTTCCAAAGATGCGATATGCTCCGGCTAGGATTTTTTTGAGATGATGTCTTTTTTCTTCCACAGTATCAAACTCAGGGTAAGAGATCATTTTTTCAATTCCAGGAGGATTAGCTACAGCCATGTGATTTAGTTTTTAGTAGATATCTAATATTTTAAAAAAGCCTCAGCTTCTATACTTATCAAGATAGCTATATTTAGCAGAACCTCTTATTATTATCTACTAGAAAACCTATCTTAGTACAAGTCTACAATCAAATTTATGAACAGAAGAAACTTTATTGAGAACTCAAGTGCAATAGCTGCAGCATCCGTATTACCTCATAAAATTTTAGATATGCTAAAAGAAAGAAAATACAAGATGGGTTACCAATTATACTCGATAAGAGATGAAATGGCTAAGGATCCCATAGCTACCCTAAAGTCTTTAAAAGAAATGGGCTATCAAGATTTTGAAACCTATGGTTACGACCCAGAAGCAGATACATTTTATGGATATAAATCGGCAGAATTCAAAAAGATATTAGATGATTTAGAATTGACGACTACGAGTGGACATTATGGCTTTGCGCCATACCTAAATCAGTCAGATGAAAAGATGACATGGTTTGTCGATCAATGTATCAAAGGTGCCAAATCTTTAGGGATGAAATATATCACTTGGCCATGGATATCTGATGAGCAGAGAACACCTGATAACTTTAAGCTGATGGTAGGTAAACTTAATGGAATAGGTGAACAAATCAATGAAGCAGGCTTAGGCTTTGCTTACCATAATCATGGATTTGAGTTTATAGATCATGATGGCCTAACATGCTATGACATGATACTTAAAGAAACAGATCCTACCCTGGTTAAGTTACAGTTAGATATGTATTGGGTTAGACATTCGTCTGATTATACGCTTAAAGAATTGATCGAGAAGCAGCCTGGAAGGTATGTGATGTGGCACATTAAGGATATGGATAAAGTATCTAGAGACTATACAGAATTAGGTAATGGCTCTATAGATTATATTAATATGCTCCCCGATCCAGTTGAATCTGGTCTAGAGTATTACTTTTTGGAACAGGGCGGTAATTTTGCTCATAACTCAACGAGAAGTGCATCTGATAGTGCACAGTACTTTAAACGTAATCTTCAGAAACTGATTTAAGAATTACATAAATAAGACACCAAAATTTTTCGCTTGTTCAAGCTATATCATATCCTTCTTCAATTGATCGACGGCATGGTTAGCGGCTCTAGCTGCAAACGCCATATAGGTCAAAGAAGGGTTTTGAGTAGCTGTTGAAGTCATACAAGCTCCATCAGTGACATACACGTTATTACATGCGTGCAGTTGATTGTTTGCATTAAGCATAGAGGTCTTAGAATCTCTACCCATCCTGATACCGCCCATCTCGTGTATATCTAATCCTGGAGCTTTAGGAGTGTCCGTAGTCTTTATATCTACAAAACCTGCTTTGGAATACATTTCTGTTAGTTGCTCAAAGAAATCAACAATCATCTTTTCATCATTATCATCGTAATCCATCGCAATTTTAAATAGGGGCATTCCCCATTCATCTTTATCTGTATCGCTTAGTTTAATATAGCTAGACTCTTTGGGGATGGTAGCACCCATCATATGTGACCCTATTCGCCATGGACCTTTGTATTCACTAGTAGCGTTGATGATGCTATCAGTAAGTGTTTGGCCTAACCCTTGAGCAGGGCTCGTACTTTTATATCTGCTCGCACTGAATCCAGATGCATAGCCTCTTAAGAAATCAGTTTCTTGTTTGTACACATTCCTAAATCTAGGAATGTAAGCGGTTGTAGGTATACTACCAATATATGCTTTGTCGGTATGACCTTCGTGAATTGCGTTGATCCTAGCTCTGTAATTGTGAAAGGCAACATACCTGCCCAGTGTACCACTATCATTACCTAAACCATTAGCAAAACGATTGCTAGTTGAGTTTAAGAGAAGACCAACACTATTAATTGCTCCGGCATTTAAGAATATGACATTAGCTGTATATTCTATTGTCTCCTTTGTTAATCGATCTATAATCCTTACACCAGTTGCTTTTCCTTTATCTTCATCATAAATGATAGACTGCACAACGGCATCAGGTCTAAGGGTCAAATTCCCAGTCTTTGCAGCCCAAGGAATAGTAGATGAGTTAGCACTAAAATAGCCACCCAGTGGACAGCCACGCTCACACTCTCTCCTACTCCTACACATCCCTCTTCCTTGTTGCTTATGGATATCTCTAGTCTCACTCAAGTGTGCACAACGCCCAAAGATAACATGACGATCTTTATAACTCTTTTTGATAAAATCTGAAAAATACTTGGACACACAATTCATTTCCCACGCGGGTAGAAATTCGCCATCAGGCAAAGAATCAATCCCATCTTTATTTCCAGTGATACCTACAAAACGCTCTACTTTAGAATACCACGGTGCTAGGTCTTTGTATCTAATCGGCCAGTCTACGGCAAAGCCATCTCTCGCTGGTCCTTCAAAATCAAAGTCACTCCAACGCTGTGTCTGTCTGGCCCACATCAGCGACTTTCCACCCACCTGATATCCTCGTATCCAATCAAATGGTTTGTCTTGAATATATGGATGCTCCGTATCCTTTACAAAGAAATGGGCGTTATCTTCTCGGTAAGCATAACATCTTGAGATGACAGGATTTTCTTGTTTTACTTTTGTAGGGATCTCTCCTCTATGCTCTAACTCCCACGGTTGCTTAGTAGCAGTTGGATAATCCTGAATGTGCTTTACATCTGGCCCTCTCTCTAATAGTAGTGTCTTAATACCTGCCTCACAGAGTTCCTTAGCTGCCCACCCTCCACTCATACCTGCTCCTATCACTATCGCATCAAAATTGTTATCGCTCATTAGTTTCTCTTTTAATCTATAATTTTAAACATCAATACATGCCTGATAAGCATCAGGAATCATTTTGTAATCTTCGACTTCAGTTTTAAAGTACTCTGATGTTTTAAGATTTTGAATAGACAAGTCTTTTGTTTTACTGATAAAATGAATCAAATCATCTTTAGGTTCTTTACTTTCCAGAGCTGCAGTTATAAGATTTATAACTTCTGAAGGCTCTGCATTTTTGATCTTCATACTATTTTCTTGCATGAGTAGCTTGTATTGTTCAAAACCACTTACATAACTGCTTAAATCTTCTGCACTAGTACAATCGTTAAGCATGGTTGTAATGAAATCTACAGGGCTATCAATTTTCTCAGATACACTTTGTACAGGTAAGATTGTTTCACTGATCTTAGACAAGTAATCTTTGTGCTTTTGGTTTAAACTAAGTGTACCATCTACTAAAAACTCTGCCACATTCTTATCAGAGCAACTAGTAATAAAAATGGTAGCCGTTGATGCTATGGCAATATTTCGGATGGCTTCTCTTCTATTCATTAGTATTAAGATATTGACTTTCTAAATATCATTCTTTTTTAAGGAATAAGGGTGCTTATTTCCTCGTAATATTTTAGCTTTTATTGATAAAATAAGTAATCTCTAGTAACTCAAGCTATTAAGATAATCAATCTGTGATTTTAACTTAGTGAGCTTTTAGAAGATTTATACAATTCACAATTATCTCTATTAATCGTTATAATAAAAAGAAATTATTATTTCGATGTGTAATTAGAGCTCTTCATACATCATTAGACTGTATTTCATTTATTAACCTAAAAATTTAAGTTATGAAGGCATCTATTGTATTTATCATGATAGCTACTATTTCAATCAGTTGTACCGCTCAAAAGAAACAACCATTACAGACACTTACAACAGACACTGTAATCAATACAAGTGAAAAATTACCTTATGCAAGTTCTAATTTTATACTAACAGGAATTATTACTGATCAAAGCACAGGAGAACAACTTATAGGTGTAAACATAGTTGTTGTAGGTACCTCAATCGGTACAATTTCTGACATCGATGGTTCATATTCTATAACTGTCCCAAACAATAAAAGTGTATTAGAAATTAGCTATGCAGGTTATATAACTCAACGGTTAGCTGTTAGATCAGCTAAATCTCCTTTCAACATTATGCTTTCAGCAGGGGGACAATTGCTTGATGAAGTCGTAGTTACTGGATACTCCACAAGCCCTTTAAAAAAGATAGGTAGAATTTTCAAAAAGAAGAATCGGAACAAATCAAGTAATCAACTACAACAAAATAATTACCAATCAGTAACGCATCAGGAATTAAAACCTCATCACCCAAGACATCACGACGGTTTAAGAGACAGAACGCTTATTGATTATAACAGTGAACAATACGGTAAACTTGTTGAAAATAAATTTATCAATCCTATTGATGAAGCCCTATCTACTTTCTCAATAGATGTTGATAGAGCCTCTTACAGTAATATGCGTCGATTTGTTGAGAGTGGATCTTTACCACCTAAAGATGCAATCAGAGTCGAGGAGATGATTAATTATTTTAATTACGATTATCCAACACCCAAAAGTGAAGATCCTCTTGCAATGCATACCACACTAACGGACTGTCCATGGAATAAAAATCATCAGATATTACACATAGGACTACAAGGAAAAAAGATTGCTACTAAAGACTTACCAGCTAGTAATTTAGTTTTCCTTGTAGATGTCTCTGGATCAATGAATTCTGCCAATAAGCTACCCTTATTAAAATCATCATTTAAGATGTTGCTAAATAATCTACGTCCTGAGGACATGGTGGCTATAGTTACTTATTCAGGAAGAGCAGGTTTAGCATTAGAGTCTACAAGTGCAAAGGAAAAAGGAAAAATATTAAGTGCAATAGAAAGCCTCGGAGCTGGAGGGTCAACCGCTGGTGCAGAAGGTATAAAGACAGCCTATAATATTGCGAGAGCTAACTTTATCAAAGGAGGTAATAACCGTATCATCTTAGCTACCGATGGTGATTTTAATGTAGGTATTCATTCTAATGATGATCTACAAGACCTAATCGAAAAAGAAAGGAAAAGTGGAGTTTTCTTATCAGTGCTAGGATATGGTATGGGTAATTATAAAGATGAGCAGATGCAAACGCTTGCCAATAAAGGAAACGGTAACCATGCTTACATAGACAATATTATGGAAGCAAGAAAAGTCTTGGTAAACGAATTTGGTGGAACACTATTTACGATTGCTAAAGATGTAAAACTGCAGCTAGAGTTTAATCCTGCATTTGTATCTGCCTACAGATTGATAGGTTACGAAAATAGACTGCTTGGTAAAGAAGATTTTAACAATGACAAAAAGGATGCTGGAGAATTAGGAGCAGGCCATGTAGTAACCGCGATGTATGAGATAGTTATGACAGGGAGTGATAGTGACTATATCGGGTCAGTAGATGATCTCAAATATCAGGCTAATAAGAAAGTTGCAAAAATGAATGGTGACGAACTAGCTACCATAAAATTTAGATATAAAAAGCCAGATGAAGATATCAGTAAGAAAATTGTACAAACAATTGATGCTAAGATCAATACTAGTCCAAACTCTGATATAAGATTCTCTCAAGCGGTTGCCGCATTCGGAATGTATCTTAGAGATTCTGATTATCTAAAAGATAGATCCTTGGACGCTGTTATTTCTTTAGCAGATCAATCCCGAGGCGCAGATAAAGAAGGATATAGAGCAGAGTTTATTAGAATGGTAAAGTCGGTAAATGAGATCACCAGTGTTGTTACTAAAAAGTAGGCTGGTAGATATTTACGAGGTAGTAATTACTATCTCGTGAATATCTTTTGTAGGAAAAACTTAAAACCTAGACGGCGATCCAAACGAACTAAATCAAATAAAGATGTTACTTTACTATTGATTTAATTATATCGTTATGATTATACTTTCTAGACTTTTACAATCAGTAATATTTGTTGGGTTAGCTATTAGCGTCAATAGCCAAAGTAATACTAGCTTTAATTGGCCGGACGGTAAGAAAGCTGCCATAAGTCTTAGTTTCGATGATGCGAGACAATCTCATCCAAAGACTGGTAGAGATCTTTTTAGACGGATAGGAGGCAAGGCTACCTTCTATGTAAATCCTCCAGCAATGCTCTACGACATCGATGGTTGGAAAGACTTAGTTGCTGATGGTCATGAGATAGGTAACCATACGGTAAATCATCCTTGCACAGGTAATTTTTTGTGGTCACGAGAGAAGTCACTAGAAAACTATTCTCTGACGACTATGGAACAAGAGCTACTAGAAGCTAATCAGCAGATCTATGCTATGCTAGGTGTACATGCAGTATCATTCGCTTATACCTGTGGCAATAGTTTTGTAGGACGAGGAGCGAATAGGAATAGCTATGTACCAATTATTGCTAAGCATTTTGAATCAGGAAGAGGATGGCTTAATGAGCCACCTAACGATCCTCTCTTCTCTGATATGGCTATGCTCCAAGGCAATGAAATGGATGGTAAGGATTTTAAAAAGGATATAAAACCCATGATAGATGCAGCTATTGCAAATGGAAGTTACTTGTTGCTTGCAGGTCATGAGATAGGGAGAGGTGGAGTACAAACAGTAGAGATAGATATGCTAGAGGAACTAATGGCTTATTTAAAAAGTCCAGATTGTGAAGTGTGGCTAGGTACTGTAGGGGAAGTGGCAGACTATATAAAAAAGGGAAGAGCAAAGATTGCTAACAACTTAAAATCTTCTCTGACCTTTAGTTCTTCTTTTGATCATGGAACCACTGCTGACTTTGCCCTGGGCGAACCAGCTATATACACTATACCATCATACGATAAGAAAAACCTTGCCACTAAAGGTCTAATAGCTCAAGAGGTGGCCATCGCTGAAAATAAAGGGTTAGGTGGTAATGCGTTAGAATTTAAACGAAAAGGAAGACCCGCCATTTTTTATAAAGCAAAGGATAATTTTACTTATAGCGAAGACAATTGGGATGGTAGTATTTCTTTTTGGTTAAGTCTTGACCCTCAAGAAGATCTTGCCCCAGGATATACTGATCCGATTCAGATCACAGATTCTGGTTATGATGATGCTGCCTTTTGGGTAGATTTTTCTGAGACCGAGACTCGAGACTTTAGGATGGGTATATTTGGTGAGGTGAAAGAATGGAATCCTAAAAAAGTAGATCCAGACAAACATCAACCATTCCTTGATCGATTAGTAACTGCAGAGATCAGACCTTTCTCTAGGAGTAAGTGGACACATGTAACTATGACCTTTAGCGGTGTTAATAGTGATAAGGCTCAAGCGACACTATACTTGAATGGATCACCGCAAGGAACACGAAAAATCACAGAGTCTTTTAAGTGGGATGTTGAAAATGCAAAAGTGTTTCTCGGAATTAGCTTCGTAGGATTAATGGATGAGGTAGCATTGTTTAATAAAGAACTTACTTCGCAAGAGGTAAATAGTTTATATCAACTGCCAGGGGGGATTAATGATCTTCTGAGAAATAACTAAGCTTATTTGATCTAATTATGGAAGATTTTTATTGTTCTGAAATCATATCTGGAAAAACCGAAGTTGATATAATTTTTGAAACAGACTTAGTAATGGCCTTCCATCATACAGCTCCATATTTTGAGCAGCATATTGTCATTATACCCAAAGCACATATATCTTCTCTCTCAAATTATCCAAACACCACTGGGCTTAATCATGACATATTCAAAGCCATAACGTTTGTAACAAAACAACTACAAGAAGAATATGGAGGCTGCCGAATATCGTCTAATGTAGGAGATTATCAGTCCACTAAACATCTTCACTGGTACGTGCATCATGGTAAAAGATTAAGGACGGAAAGTGGTGAAAAGATACTAAGCCATTAAACCAACTCTTTTAGCTTGTCTATTGTATCACAACACAATCCAATAATTAAACTTTAAAACAACCGCCCTATTTTTAGGTGTAAGACCCATTGTGTCATAATTATCTGTGTATACCAAAAAGAGGTCGGACATCGGTGCTACCCGCCATTGAAATCTACTATTGATGTTGAAGTTATTTGCCTGAGTATTGTATTGCATGAAGGTCGTCAAAAATAGATAGCGATTAAAACTAATTTCGACTCTAGGACTTACAGACCAAAGGCTTCTCTCTCCGTACTCGCCAGGAAAGGATAATTTATTATATTCTATTTCTGCTCCAAAGTTACCCCAAGGTTGCACTCTGTATAGTAGCCCTAAAGCAGCAGAAGTAAGATTACCATTATAGAAACTACCACCGCTAACTCCTAATTCATATTGAAAAAATTTTCTTTCGTCTGATTGATACTCAAAGCTTACTTGCTGATAAGTGTACCTGTCCTTGGGTAATGGAGTACCTCCAGTAAAAGTAAATGGGAATCTAAGATCAGTAGTTGTCCCTGCTAGACTTACACTAAGCTCACTACTGTTTCGTAATGATAATTCATAACTCAGTTCATTTGTCCGTTCTACTAGCGATCCTTCAGGGTCTAGATTCAAACTCCCTTCGTATTCGATTCTATGCTGATTTGCGAACTTAGAATTTTCTGGAAAAAAAGTAAAGGAGATAGGAAGTGTCAAAAGATGATATCCTAACCTAACGATTTCATTTTTCTCGGCATCATAATTTTCTACCATATTTATAAATCCAGTATCTGCATAGTAATTATTGTCTACAAAAACATATACAAACAATGCTGCTAAATTTTTTCCGGAATAACTAAGACCATTCTCAAAAAACATATCATCTCCATTTACCTCTGGTTTAAAAGACTTGTGGGCTGCAGACCAAAATTCAAATTTGCTGTCTTCGCTTAGATAATTAAATTTTAAACTTAGATTTCTACCATAGTCATCTGCCGATAAATCATCTTTACTGAATGCCTGTCTATTGATAAACATTCCTTGCATTCTTGATCGCTTAAATACTCGCTGGCTAAAGGTTGCTGCTGTATAATTTTGAGCGAGCTGATTGGTAGTTGCCTTTGTCTGTACATTTAGTAGTCCTATCCTAGTAGTATTAGTAACATTACCCGTTAGTCTTGCGCCAAACAAAATAGGTACGGCATTACCATCGTCATCTAAACCGATTCTCCGAGAGAAAAATGGCTGGACACTAGGATACCCAACTCTAGAAAATATATCGCTATTCTCTAAAAAGAATGTCCGACGCTCTGGCAAGAAAATACTAAACCTAGTTAAGTTAGTGACTTGCTGATCTACCTCCACCTGAGAAAAATCAGGATTTACAGTAAGGTCTAGATTAAGAGCCGAGCTGAGTGCAATCTTCGCATCTACTCCTGCATCATAAGAATAATCTGCCTCTAAACTCCCTTTATGATCTTTGAAGGCAGCAGTTTTGACATAGGGTATGATGTTAATATTGCCATTAGCTTCTTTAGGTGCACTATCCCACTCTAGCTGTCCGGTATACCCTAAATCTATGTACCAAAACTGAGCAGGTATCTGAGACCAAACATCATGGCGATTATTCTTTTTGTCATTCCTAAGGAAATTAATACCCCAAGTAGTGTTACCCGATTTATATCTTATAGACTTAAATGGAATCGCCATCTCTGCCGTCCAATATTCCGCATATCGTTTTGTCTCAGCAAACCATCTATTATCCCATCGGTCATTGTAATTGCCAGAGCCAGAGCCACCACCGAGCAATACATCATTCTGTACCCCATGAGAACTAGTACCAAACATAAACCCAGATGATGCTTCATTGAGTGGATCTATGATAAGAGCTACTGCATCAGCATTCCAATACGCTTCATCCCTCTTGAGTGTAGGTACTACATAGTTACTACCTGAATCATAGCACTTAGCACTGACATAAAGGAAGTCATCATCATAGCTAAGGCTAAACTCTGTATCTAGTGCAGCCTTTAGGTCATCGCGGGGAGATTTTTGATGGAAGTCGATTCCCTTTTCTGCTTGCTTCCATGTTTCTTCATCTAATAAGCCATCTACAACAATTTTGTCTATTGCTCTAGAGATCTTAAGTGATTTAACTTCTCGAGGTAGAGAGCTATCACTTTGACCGACGAGAATAAAGGGAAATAGAAAAGTCAAAAGACTAAAAAGTATTTTCAAATCAAACTGTGTATTAAGCCCACAATTTATGGAAAGCATTGGCAATTAACAGCAATACATATAAAATAATTTTAATATATGTTTTGAAAGCTATGAAAGCCTTATTGCAGCTCTAAATCTGCTCTTAAAGCAGCATCCTTAAGCGAGTTTTTAGTCCAGTACTTACTCTTGATACTCTTCTGTAGCTCTGCAGTCGTAGTTAGTTTCTTACGATCTGAGCCAAAACCGCTATAAGATGTTTCTTCCCAGCCCAATATCTTATGTGGGAATGACGTCTGATAGTTAATAGTGATCGTTCTATCTACTTCTCTATATTTTATGGAGTAGGTTGAAATCTCATTATTTACTTTTCCTTTTGTTAATGTACATTCTAAAGCTTCTGTTTTCTCATGCCCTAGACGCAAATGAAAAAATGATGGGATAAGCATCGCTGTACCTTCAGGTAGATGAGCAGGGTCTAGTCTAACTTTTGACCATAGATCATCTTCTAATAAGTTCTTTTCTATTGTTTGCTTTCCGGTTTCATTTTCAAAGTATGATTTCACATCTACTTCAAACTTTCCTTTGTTTTGTAATTCCATATAAGTATGACCACACCACTCTTGAGAAGAAGAGGATATTTTGAGGGAATGCAATGAATTTTCAAAAGGAAAAAATGTACTCGTCATCATAGAATAAGGATATATACCCGTATAAAATTTCTTTGTGAAATTTAACTTCAATACTGAGATGTCGCTATCAGAAGGACTATCTGCTTTAGCCATTTTTTGTTCTGAGAATGGCTCAGTAACAAATATCATAACCGCTTGCCCTTCGTGTACTTCTCCATATCTGGCCTGACTTAGTTTGTAGCTAGTAATCTCTGCTGCACCATCATACCAGTATTTTTCCTTTTCTGATTTTACTTGTGGTTCGTTGTAGTTCTCTGGAGAGCCACAAGCATTGTATAACATGAATGGAATTAAAAAGAATAGTTTCATAAGTGTTTATTTAGGCAAGCTAAAATTTTTCTAATTTATTGATATACCAAGTTAACATAATTAAGGCTATTACTGTTCTATCCTTTTTTTAGGATTTGTAAGTGAGTGCGGATTAAGACTTGATTTAACCTTTGATCCTAAAGGCTTTCAGTGATTTCAAAACCAAAACTACAATCAACAATATTAATAGTGGAATGTATTCCCATTGTATCAGTGCACGCTTACCATAGCTTGTTAGAAAAACAGCAGCTATCCAATAACCGCCAATTGTATGAATGATTTTCCAAACCTGATTACTAATCCTAGATTTTACTACCTCAAATGATGTGATCAACATTAAAACTACAAACACATATGCCCCACCACCACCTAGAAGAGATGTCATATCAGCAAGCTCAAACAAAGGATGAAATTGCAACTGTAGTATTACTAAAAAACAAAGATGTATAAGATGAATAATAGCAAAAGTGATCCCAAAGAACTTCCTATTCATAAGTAGCCAGAAGGTAAACTGTCCTTTTATGAAATATTGAAGTGAAGATGCAGAGAATGCCATGCAAAATATGAAGAAACTTATTCTTGCTGAAGCTCTAATATTTAGCCTCAAAGAATTTTCTGAGAATCCATGTAGAACAAAAATACCTATGAAAATTAATAAGGATAAGCTTAAAAGTAGAAATACAATTTGTAGTCCTCTCATTTATGTCTTTTATTATCTGCTTTATAACGGCTTGGATTTAAGCCAGTGGCTTTTTTAAATCTTCTGTTAAAGTAACTCAAACTTTCGAATCCAGACTCAAAACAAACTTCGCTCACATTTTTATTCATTAACAAAAGTCTCTTTGCTTGACTAATTCTATATTGATTTAAAAATTCAAAGAAGGTTATTCCTGTTTCCTTTTTAAAGTACCTACAAAATGCCCCTTCACTTAATAAGCAAAGATTTGAAATTTCTAAAAGTGAAATTTTATTTTGATAATTAACATAGACAAAATCATATATTTTTTTAAGCCTTCCTTGACTAAGCTCTCTACCTTTATTTTGATAAACTTCTTTATGCAACAGTTTAGAATTCTTATCATCTATTAGCAGACCAATGATCTCGAGCACTAAAGTAAACTGCTTATAATTTTTATGATTATCTAAAGACAACATAAGATCACCAACCTTATCTCTGGTGCTTTGACTAAAAGATATACCGTGCATAGACCTGTAAAGCAATTGGTCAATTCCCTTTAATTCAGGTAGTTGAGTTTCTAACGCTTCAATCATCGTTCGCCGGAAATGCAAAACAATTATATCATAAGATCCTCGCGCGCCATAATCGAAATTGAGATGAGGAATATTAGAACCAATAAATACAAGATCACTTTGTTTGAAACTAGAATTATGTGTACCCACAATTCTTCTTCCATTAATTCCTCGCACATAAACCAATTCATATTCTTCATGTAAATGCCAGAAAAAGAGATCATTCAATTTAGGATTGACGAGTAGTCTAAAGGATTGTTCTTCGTTTGGCCTAAATGTTTCTAACTGGACCTTCATTTATTGTATAAATTTAACTACTACTAGTAAAATTACTTCCAAAATGGTAATATAGTTCAAATAATGGTCATAATGTAGAATGCTCAATAGTGGAGCGGAGTATAATTTTGGGGTAAATAAAAATTATGCTCTATGAAAAATAATATGCAGGAGAATACTAATATGATTCCTAACAATGCACACAAGGATATCCCTGGTAATCCATCGACGGCTAAGAGCAGTACAATCAACTTAAGTGATAGATCAAATGGAAAACCCTTAAGAGTACTAACTGAGGAGCAGTGGACTTTCTGGAAACATAATGGATACATCGTAATCAAAAATGCAGTTCCTCGAGCGCAAGCTTTAGCTACTGCTGATTTCCTTTGGGAATTCGAAGAAAAGAAAGCTGATGATCCGGACACCTGGTATACTCAAGCAAGAGCAGAGATGCAGATGAAAGAGTTAGCGGGTACAGGGATGGTAGAGGTCTACAATAACCAACACTTGTGGAACAATAGACAAATACAAAAAGTCTATGACTCATTCGTTGATATCTGGGGAACAGAGCAACTGTGGGTTACAATAGATAGAGCAAATCTTAACTTCCCTATAAGGCCAGGATTTGAGTACAAAGGATTTATACATTGGGATTATGATCCAGAGACTAACCCTCAGAATGTGCAGGGTGTATTAGCACTAGCTGATCAGATGGACGAGGATATGGGTGGCTTCCAGTGTATCCCATGGCTATTTAGAAACTATCAAGAATGGGCAAAGACACAACCTGCAGATAAAAATAATTTTAAGCCTGATGTGAGTGGACTCGAAGATAAAATTGTAAAGGTAGGGTTAGAAGCAGGGGATCTTGTGATTTGGGATAGTAGACAACCACATGGCATAAGGCCTAATCACTCCGATGGTAAAGTAAGGATCGCTCAGTACATCTCGATGATGCCTGCTGAAGAAGACAACGAGCAACTTAAACAATGGAGAGTAAACTCATGGAAAGAAAGGATAGCTCCTGAAGGGTATGCATTTCCTGGTGATCCACGCAAGTATGAGATGACTAAGTATGAGACTGCAGAGCTATCTGAGCTAGGTAAGAAACTCCTTGGTTTAGTGCATTGGTAAGCAATCAAATAAATAATTAAGGTAATATAAGGAAGACGGAGTTGATAATGAATCATTCAACCATCTGATTAAATGGGAAATAGTACTTAGAAAATACTTCCCATAAGGGCTAATTAGGTTGTTCTGTACGCAAATAATACACTTCAACCATGATCATTCAAAATATCTGCATAATTCATAAATAGCGTTTAACAATTTTCGATTAATATTGAATTATGAAAAAAATACTATTGAGATTAGTAATTCTTTCCTTAATTATACTCTACATCACGAGCTGTAGGGAAGAATCAAAAGATAAGACAGCCTTCTCTGCTGAAGAAATAGCAACGGCTTCTGAAGCACTAAATTCATGGTTTCAAGAACAATGGGATACTGATGTAGCTATGTCACCAATGACACAAACCTATCTTGGTATTAAAACCGATTATGATAAATGGGATGACATGTCTAAGGAAGCTGAGAAAGAAGAATTGGAGAGATCTAAAATTCGTCTTCAGTATTTAAAAGATTCTATAGATCATAATGTCCTTGATGAAACTACAAAGCTTAGTTACACCTTATCGGTTCAGCAATTAGAAAATGAAATTGAAGATTACAAATACCGTCTTTACAATTACCCAGTTAATCAGATGTTTGGTATACACTCTCAGGTTCCTTCCTTTCTTATTAATATGCATAGAGTAACCGATAAAAGTGATGCAGAAGCGTATGTCTCTAGATTAGAAAGGGTGGGTGAAATGTTTAAGGAAGTAATAATCGGTTTAGATGAGCGAGAAGCAGCTGGCATTGTTCCTCCACGTTTTGTTTTCCCAAGAGCTATTGAGTCATCTAGAAATATATTAAAAGGTAAACCTTTTGATAATTCATCTAAGCAAAGTACACTCTTAGAGGATTTTACAAATAAATTAGATGGACTTGACCTTTCAAAAGCAGAGAAAGATAAGTTAATGGACAATGCTAATTCAGCATTGTTATCATCAGTAAAACCTGCTTATGATCAACTCATATCATATTTAGAAGATCAAGAAAAAAGAGCTACGACAGATCATGGCGCATGGAAGTTCCCTAAAGGCAATGCATATTTTAATAATGCGCTGTCCAGAACTACAACAACCTCAATGAGTGCTGATCAGATTCATGAATTAGGTTTAGCAGAGGTGGAGCGTATCCATTCAGAAATGAGTGCTATTAAAGACAAGGTAGGTTTTAGAGGTTCGCTTCAAGAATTCTTTGGATTCATGAAAGACGATCAACAATTTTACTATCCAGATACTAAAGAAGGAAGACAGGAATACATGGACCGAGCAGTGATGCTCATCGATAGTATGAAGGGTAGATTGGATGAGTTATTCATCACAAAACCGAAAGCCGACATGATCGTCAAAGCAGTCGAGCCTTTTCGTGAGAAATCAGCAGGTAAAGCCTTTTATCAAGCTCCTGCTTTAGACGGATCACGCCCTGGAACATACTATGCGAATATGTATGATATCATGGCCATGCCTAACTACCAAATGGAAGCACTGGCCTATCATGAGGGAATACCAGGACACCATATGCAGATTGCCATTGCGCAAGAGCTGAAAGGAATACCTATGTTTAGAAAAATGGGTAGATATACGGCGTATAGTGAAGGATGGGGTTTATATACTGAATTCTTACCTAAAGAAATGGGAATGTATAGTGATCCCTATTCAGATTTTGGGCGATTAGCAATGGAACTTTGGCGTGCATGTCGCCTTGTTGTTGACACTGGTATTCACAATAAAAAATGGACTCGCGAAGAAGGTATTGAATATTACACGTCAAACACACCTAACGCCGAAAGTGACGCTATCAAAATGGTGGAACGCCATATCGTAATGCCTTCCCAGGCAACAGCCTATAAGGTAGGAATGAATAAAATATTAGATGTACGTAAAGCTGCAAAAACATCACTGGGTGAACGTTTTGATATTAGAGAGTTTCACGATGTTGTATTAAAAAATGGTCCAGTTCCGCTTAATGTATTAGACGATTTAGTCACCGAATGGGTAAACAATAAGAAAAACGACTTAAGTGATAACTTAGATAATAAAGCAAATTAGTTTCCTAAGCGAACAGATATGACTAACGTGCTATGCACTGCTGAGAAAAACTTATTTTATAACAAATGTTGCACTTGTTAGTTGAATCTAGATTTAGTAAGTAACGTATAACTTTTAACTATGAGTCCTAGAAGAGGTTTAGCTATTATCTTATTGATCGGAACATTATTTTCCTGCGGAAAAAATGATGAAGTCATTGTAAAGGTAAAATTAGAAGCGGGAGATCTTATGTTATGGGATAGTAGTCAATCTCATCGCATATAGCCTAATCACTCCGATGGTAAAGTTAGGATCGCTCAGTATATATCCATGATGCCAGATAAAGAAAACAACGAGCAACATAAACAATGGAGAGTAAATTCATGGCAAGAAAGGATTGCTCCTGAAGGCTACGCTTTCCCTGAAGATCCTAGGAAATATGAGCAGACCAAGTATAAGACTGCAGAGCTTACGGAGTTTGTTAAAAAGTTACTTGGTTTAAAGAGTTAAAAATACTGGTTTCTAGTTGTCTTTTGATTTGTCTTTCTTATCATTTTCATAAGAATGAAAAGAATATTTACCGGACAATTTATCATTGGGCATTGTCCGAGTATTTTCACAATTTTCAATTATTACTTCTACTCTTCTATTCTTAGCTTGTTCAATTTCTTTAAAGGCTTTAGGATAAAGCATTTCCCAATTACCCTTCCCTAAAAAACTCATTCTTGATGAATCAATGTTTACTTCATTTAAAAGGTGATCATAAATAGTCATTGCGCGTGCAATTGACAATTCGAATTCTTTACTTTCCTTATGGACATTTTTGCTTTTTGGAACATTAACATGACCAACTATTTTTATACAAGTTCCTTTGTTATAGGTCATAAACTGTTTTAATGATTTTAGAGCTGGTTTAGACTTAGGTAATAATCTTGATTGATTACCATAAAAATGTAACCGCTTAAGCGTAAATTTTTTCCCAAACTCAATTTTCTCTGTTTTGATGACTATTGGCTTTCTAACTGTTTCTGGAGTAAGCTTGCGCATCATTGTGATAGGTAATTGATCTATACCAATTATGTCTAATCCAACAACTTCATTGATAGGAGCAGATAAGCGAAACTTACCTTCATCATCAGTTTCAGTGCTGTCCTTATGATTTTTACTATGAAGCAATACAGTTGCTTTGATTGCAAGGTTTGTAGAATCATTTAGCACTTGTCCGTGTATCCATTGCAATTTCTTAATGCTGTAGAGATTTAGCTCGACTCTCCGATTAAAAGCTTTACTTTCTTCATCCAAATTGTCGAGTAAAGGTTTTTTTTCTCCAAAAAACTTAGTCTTAATAAGATTTGAATCGACAGCAAGATCTACAAGATATGCTTTTACGGATTGAGCTCTTTGCTTACTTAATTTTCTATTGTATTCATCTGATCCAACATTATCTGTATGGGCCAGAATATCAATTTTGAAGGTATCTAAATTTTCTAATTCAATTAAAAATTCGCTTAGTTTACCTTCCTCAAGAGTATCAATTGCAGACTCATCCGAGCCAAAATTTACAACCAACGTTTGTTCTATAAATAGAGAATCGAAAGTCCTCTGAGCATTGGCTAAAAATCCTGTAGATAGCAACAGCAATGTAGACAGCAAAAATTTCATACAATGAAGATGTTAAGAATTGCAATTATGATGTATCCTACTAAAAGATACTTAATCACCTTTCTATTATCCAATCATATACACTTTAACAAAAATTAACTAAGAGGTAATCAATTATATCATATCACTTAGCCCCTAAAAATGGGTAACGATAATCACTCGGTGGATTAAAATTCTCCTTGATAGTCTGAGGACTCAACCACCTATACAGGTTAAGTACAGACCCTGCCTTATCATTAGTTCCTGATGCTCTGCCACCGCCAAATGGTTGCTGTCCTACAACCGCACCTGTAGGTTTGTCATTGATATAAAAATTACCAGCTGCATTCTTCAATATTCTTTGAGCAGTTAACACAGCTGATTTTTCATTCGCAAAGATAGCTCCTGTAAGAGCATAGGGCGATGAGCTATCGGTAAGTTTAAGGATCTCTTCATACTTGCTATCTTCATATACGTAGATCGTGAGTACAGGCCCAAAGATCTCTTCGCACATGGTCGTGTATTGAGGATCACTCACTTCTATAACCGTTGGCTCGATGAAGTAGCCTTTAGACTTACTACACTTTCCTCCAATAATGACTTTAGCAGTTTTATCTTTTTTAGCTTGACTGATATATTTTGATATTTTGTTATACGCTTTCTCATCAATAACAGCATTGATGAAGTTTCTAAAATCTTCTGGATTTCCCATCTTCATAGAAGCAAGATCTTGCTTCATATACTTTTTTACATCTGTCCACATAGATTTAGGAACGTACGCTCTTGATGCAGCTGAGCACTTTTGTCCTTGATACTCAAATGCACCTCTCGACAGAGCAGTTGCGACTATCTTAGCATCAGCACTTTCGTGTGCTACGACAAAATCTTTTCCTCCGGTCTCTCCTACTATTTTAGGATAGCTTTTATAGATATCTATATTCTCTCCTATGGTCTTCCAGAGCTTCTTAAACACACCAGTACTACCTGTGAAATGCAACCCTGCAAATTCTGGATGAGAGAAAATTACTTCACCAGCAGATGGGCCATCTACATAGATCAGATTAATAACTCCTGGCGGTAATCCAGCCTCAGCTAATATCTCCATGATTACTATCGCAGAGTAGATCTGAGATTCAGCAGGTTTCCAGACTGTAGTATTGCCAAGTAAAGCTGGAGCACATGATAAATTCCCAGCTATAGAAGTAAAATTAAATGGAGACAACGCAAACACAAACCCTTCTAGAGGTCTGTAGTCTAATCTGTTCCAAATATCTGCACTACTCTCCGGTTGCTGGCTGTAGATCTGAGTCATATACTCTACATTAAATCGTAGAAAATCTGCCCATTCACATACGGCATCTATTTCTGCTTGATATGCATTCTTTGATTGACAAAGCATGGTTGCAGCATTCATCTTAGCCCTGTAAGGACCGACTAATAAATCTGCAGCTCTTAAAAATATTGCCGCTCTATCTTGCCATGGCATATTTTCCCAATCAGACTTAGCAGACAAGGCCGCTTTGATTGCTTGATTGACATGAGTTTTAGTACCCATATTAAAAGTACCTAACTTATACTTGTGATCATGAGGAGGGTGTATGCCGGCCTTCTTTTTAGTGAATATTTCTTTCCCATTTATGATCATAGGAATATCTCGCTTCTTAGATTTAAGAGATTTTATGGCAGCTTTGAGCGCTGCTTTCTCAGGACTCCCTGGCGCATAAGATAGTACAGTTTCGTTTTTTGCTTTCGGTACAGAAAATATAGCGTTTGACATCTTTACTTAACTTTTTTCAAATTTATATTATTAGGGACAAAGTCAGAATAGTTACCACCGCCCTTTATGATCTCGCGCACAATAGTAGAACTAATATGTGAGAATTCAGGTCGACTGATTAAAAAGACTGTCTCTATCTTATCACTCATGGCATTGTTTAGCTGCGATATAGTTTTCTCATAATCAAAATCTGAAGATTGACGCAGGCCACGGACTAAATATCTAGCTTTTACCTTTTCACAGTAATGCACAGTTAAACCTTCAAATGTGTCTACTTTGATTTTTCTATTACCTCTAAATACTTTTTTGATCCATTTCATTCTCTGATCTACGGGGAATAGTCCAGACTTCTGAGAGTTAGTTCCTACAGCGATTATGATCTTATCAAATAGAGGCAAGGCCCTTTTTACTATATCTTGATGCCCTTTAGTGATAGGATCAAAAGAACCTGGGAAGACTGCTATTTTCATTATAGATACTTTAATAAGCCTTAAATTTAACACTTATCTCTAAGTACCATAGCTATAAATATGCGTAATGTTGATAGTTTAAGCTACTCAGTAGTCAGAACTTTAAATGAATCTAGAAACTCATCCATTGGCTCGTTCAAACTATTCTCTTTGGTAGTATATACTTGGATAAAATAAAAACGATTTTCAACTAAAAACATTTTCGATTTCACAATACTTGCACCATCATTATAGCTTATCCGATTTAATCTTCCATCATAATTATCTTGCAGAGTTATTTTGGTACTGTAAAGCAGATTTCCTGACAGGTTTGTAACTGATTGATCTATAGATTCATTAAATAGATTATTGATAAAACTTACTTCTGATTCTTCTTCTTCACTACTCTTAAATCCAGGAGGATAATCATAATAATTGATTAGGTATAGGAAGTTAGGATGCTCACTAATGTCAGTTTGACAAAGTAAGGTAAACACCTCTATATCTCCTATATCTGTTGTGAGTTCTTGGTATTTCTCCGTGAAAGCTCCTGGTGATAGGATACTAAAACTACCATCTGTAGCCACATAGGTATTAGTATCTGGCTGAAGGAAGTTTAATAAAATTATGAGAAATATCTGTAGCATATTTTATTTAAACGAAGTTCATTATAAATTCGTTTAATGATACTTATGAAGAAGTTAAGATTGATAATATTATCATACTGTTTGCTTAGTGTTTTCATAGCATGTAAAGAAGAACCCGCAGCACTTGATACTACGGATATGAGTGAAGAGGACATTTACTTTTCCGATTATGAAAGTAGTGAGTATAAGTGGGGATATATTAATAAGAATGGTCAGCTAGCTATTGAATGTAAATATGATAATACGAGAGATTTTTCAGAAGGACTAGCAGGCGTTAATTATAAAGGTAGATGGGGATTTATAAGTACCGACGGCAGTAAAAAAATTGATTTTAAGTATAGATCCGTATTCCCGTTCAAAGAAGGAATAGCTCGTGTACAGAATTTTGATAAACTCTACGGCTATATAGATCAATCCGGGAAGGAGGTAATCCCCCCTCAATTTATAGAAGCATATGATTTAGAAGACGGATTAATAAAACTTAAAACGAATCAAGGATTTAATTTCATAGACATCAAAGGAGATACGCTATTAGACCAAGATATTACAAGAGTTAATAATTTCAAAGATGGCTATGCAATAGTCAAAGACTTTGGAAAAGAAACGCTACTTGATGTGAATGGTAAATTATTATTTGACTACAAATATGATAAAGTATACACTCCTCAGAATAATAGAATAAAGGTAAGACTAGAAAAAAAGTATGGATACCTTTCTTTAAAAGGAAATAAATTGATACCGATAGAATATGATAAACTAAGCGCATTTCAAGATGGAATCGCTGCTGCTAAAAAGAATGAGAAGTGGTTATTACTCAGTTCTACGAATCAAGTGCTACACAATCTTGATAAGGACATTAATAATGTAATTAGTATGAACGAGAATAGATGGATGGTCTCCAAAGGTGGCAAATATGCTATCATGAATAATAAAGCGGAGTATTTAACTGATTTTGAATACGACGCTCTAAACAAATTTCATGAGTCCGTTGCGGTATATGAATTAAATGAAGCGTATGGTTACTTAGCATTAGATGGCAAGAAAATAACAGGTGCTAATTTTCCTTTGTGTTGGGATTTTGTTGGAGATAAAGCACGAGCAATATTTGATAGAGGGGTCGGCTTTCTAAATAAACAGGGGCAACCAGTAATCCCTGCTATATTTTTTGAAGTTAGAGACTTTCATGACGGCTTGTCACGAGTGCAAGTCTATCGCTAGGCCTTAGCGAACAAGAAGTGACATTATATGTTTATGTTCTATATTTGCACACTTAAAATTACAACTTATGAACTTTGATTTAATCGTAATAGGCAGTGGCCCAGGTGGTTATGTAGCTGCAATTAGAGCTTCTCAGTTAGGACTCAAGACTGCAATCGTTGAAAAGGAATCTCTAGGAGGAGTATGTCTTAACTGGGGATGTATACCTACTAAGGCATTGCTAAAAAGTGCTCAAGTATTTGAATATATAAGTCATGCAGAAGATTACGGAATAACAGTCAAAGGAGCTAAAGCTGATTTTAGTGCTGTAATTAAGCGATCGCGAGGTGTAGCTGAAGGAATGAGTAAGGGTGTAAATTTCTTAATGAAAAAGAATAAAATTACGATTCTTGAAGGTACAGGTACTTTATTTGATAAAGGGCGAGTAGAAGTAACTGACAGCAATGGGAAAAAAGAAATATATTCTACCAAGCATACCATCATAGCTACAGGAGGTAGAGCTAAGACACTACCTAATGTTGATATAGATGGCAAAAAGGTAATAGGATATAGAGAAGCAATGACCTTAGGCAAATTACCTAAGAGAATGGTAGTGATAGGTGCAGGAGCGATAGGTGTAGAGTTTGCTTACTTCTATAGCAGTATGGGAACTGAAGTAACGGTTGTAGAATACCTAGATCAAGGATTACTGCCTAGGGAGGATAAAGACATATCTAGAGAACTCAATAAAGTATTTAAGAAAAAAGGTATCAATGTCCTTGCTGCTACTGCAGTAGAGAAAGTAGATACATCAGGTAAAACTATCAAAGTAACTACCAAAGCGAAAAAGGGAGATAAAGAAGAAGTAATCGAGTGCGATGTAGTCTTATCAGCAGTAGGAGTAAATGCTAATATCGAAAACATAGGCTTAGAAAAGTTAGGTATCAAAACTGATAAAGGATTAATCACAGTAGATGAGTATAGCCAGACTAACATAAGTGGTATATACGCCATAGGAGATGTGACACCTGGTGCTGCTCTAGCCCACGTTGCGTCTGCTGAGGGAATCATCTGTGTAGAGAAAATAGCAGGGCACTCTCCTGCTCCACTTGATTATGGTAATATTCCATCTTGTACTTACTGTCACCCAGAAGTAGCCAGCGTCGGCTATACCGAAGCAGCGGCGAAAGAAGCAGGCTATGAGATCAAACTTGGAAAATTTCCATTCACTGCATCAGGAAAGGCTAAAGCATCTGGTGCTTCAGAAGGATTTGTGAAAATCATCTATGATGCAAAGTATGGTGAGCTACTAGGAGCGCATTTGATAGGTAGTAATGTGACGGAAATGATTGCTGAGATAGTAGCTGTGAGAAGGCTAGAGACTACGGGTCACGAGATGATCAAGACCGTACATCCTCACCCTACTATGAGCGAAGCAATTATGGAAGCATCTGCTGCAGCATATGATGAAGTGATACACCTCTAGGGTTAATTATTCTATAGGTTCGAAACTAGCTTTTCCGTAGTCTATCCTGAAATCGTTCCTTAAGCGAACACCATCGTTTTGGGGCTTTATTTCAATACCTGCCCGAATTAAACAATCGGTTAGTATGGAAACCATAGTGGACTCATCGGGCCAACCGCAGAGGTAAGTCTTACTATCTTTGTAAAGAATTGGCAATCCAGATTCACCGTTGACGAGTAACTGCTCTATCCATCTATGAAAAGTACCAATTCCTTCGAAGTGCCTTGACTCAGTTCCTCTGATAGTCTCTACGTAATCTAGCTTTATAGGTAAACCCATAATTTCAGATACAGTGTCCGTATTTATATGGAAGTCTGCAGTTTTTGTGTGGGTTCTTGGACCTAATAATAACTCTCCAGAGTATGTTGATAAAGATTTGATAAGTTCAGTATCAAGAGAAAATAATCCTGGTACAACTACACAACCATAACCACCTATTACTTTGTTATCTGGAGGAAGGATATCCACATCGACACCCAATTTTCTGAGTCCACAGTAGAAGTCATAGACTAGCCTAAAATAATCAAACTCTTCACCCTGAGGTTGAACTTCCCAGGCCCACTGACTCTCATAGTCAAATATTAATCCTACTTGAGTTTTAGACTTTTGTGTTTCTTTATATTTTTTTAAATCCTCGTTTACTAATTTGATTTCATCAAGCACAGCAGTAGGTCGATTATCTGATCTTTTGAGCGCAGTGTGCATTTGCTCTTGTCCGAAAGGTAGCTGACGCCAACGAAAGTAGGCTACGAACTCAGCTCCATGTGCCATAGCCTCCATGGTCCAGACTCTGACCATCCCCGCAGCTGGTGCGGGATTATTAGGTGCCCAATTAACAGGCCCCGGTTGTTGCTCCATAATCCCCCATCTACCTCTTCCAACCGCTCTATAGATATCATGATGAAATGCCTGAAAGTCTGGATCACCAGTAGCTTGATACTTATGTTTGAAAGATTCAGACCTATCGGATCGATCTTCTAAAAATCCAAGTGGATAGGTATCCCAAGTAGCAATCTCCATATTTTCACCGAGCTTAAAGTGATCAAACTCTGTGATCCTGCCCATGTAGTTATGAAAAATGGGTTTGTCTGAGTAGGCTCTTATGGCTTGTAGCTGAGCATCATTCCAAGCTACTACTTGGTCAGATGAGAATCTATAAAAGTCCATTTTATGACTTGGATTCGGTTCTGTCACCGTTAGGTTAGGAAGACCAACTTGATCAAAAGTATCATATTCCATAGACCAGAATACATTACCCCAACGCTGATTTAGTTCACTTATAGATTTGTATTTATCAGTTAACCAGGCTTGAAAAGCTTTCTTTGCTCGAGGGCTATAGGATCTAATCGTATCATGGCATCCATACTCGTTATCCGTTTGCCAAGCATATAGCGCAGGATGATTTCCATAACGTTTTGCAAGTCTAGCTGCCATCTTAGCGGCAAATTGTTTATAAGCCTCGTGAGAAAAACAATAATGTCTTCTTGATCCAAACCCTCTTGGTCGCCCATGCTCATCCCACGCCAGCATATCAGGAAACTTATCTACTACCCATCTTGGTGGTGTCGCACTAGGTGTACCGAGTATGACTTTGAGTCCAGCTTTACCTAATATCTCTATGGCTTGATCTAGCCAATCAAAATCAAAATCTCCTTCTTTAGGCTCTAGCTTACTCCACGCAAATTCTCCGATTCGCACTAAGGACAAACCAAGTGATTTCATCTCTGCTGCATCAGCTTTCCACATAGTGGATGGCCAGTGCTCTGGGTAATAACAAACCCCAAGTTTCATCATACCTTTAAACTTGCATTTTTACCAAATACATTATGGGCATCCCATACTGCTTGCTTTTTATAGATTACCTTATTGATCATGAGCGCAGTTAATACACCGAAAAGCAGTGTGATCGCCATCATATGTATATAATTTCCACCTGGCAACATTGGCCATACTCTTGTAAAGAAGGCATATAATAAGACGCTCAATACGACTGAGATAATAACAGCACGAGCATCTACACCTTTCCATAATAATCCTACCATGAAAGCAGTTAATATCGGCATCGACATGAAACCCCAAAGTTCTTGCATCAAATTAATAAGATTCTCAGCATGCACAAAAACAGGAAACATAACGAATGCCAAACCAACCATTACCAGCGTAACGATAAATGACAATCGGCGAATATTAGGGTTCTTATTAATATAGGTTTCATGTACATCACACACCCATAAAGCTGCAGATGCATTGAGTACTGAGTTAAAAGAAGTTAATACGGCAGCAGCCATAGCAGCAGCAAATGCTCCCGTAAGTGCTACGGGTAATAGATCACCTACTATCATACCAAAAGCTTTATTGTTGCCTACCTCTCCGTACAACTTGTAAGAGATGATACCTGGTAGCACAATGATAGGTGGTACAATCAGTAACCTTATAACGGCTGAAGCAAGCACACCTTTCTGTGCTTCTTTGACACTGGGAGAAGCCATAGCTCTTTGGGTAATCGTTTGATTAGTCGACCAATAAAACATTTGTATAAAAATCATACCAGTGAACAAGGTAGGCCATGGTATAGGTGAATCATATCCTCCGATCAAGGATAACCGTTCCGCTGGTATACCACTAAAATCAAAGTCAATTGCTACCAATGACTTATACACCACAAAGATCGCTAAAGATAATAACAGTACACCTGAAAAAGTGTCTGAAACAGCAACCGCACGCAAGCCTCCAAAAATCGCATAAGCAGATCCTACCAATGCAAAGATTCCTGCTATATAATAAATGTTAAGTGCTTCTAAGCCAAACATTTGTTGCATAAACAATGACCCTCCATATAAAAACGCTGGCAGTAATATAAAGACATTGGCAGCCAAGAACAGCAGCGATATTAATGCACGGATATGTGGATTGTTATATCGTTTCTCAAGTAACTCCGTGGTAGTTGTGCAGTTATATCTATAGTAAACAGGTATAAACAAAAAGGTAAGCATCAGTAAGCCCGCAACAGCAGCCAATTCCCACCAAACAAGCAAGGCCATCTGATTTCCATTCATTCCAACTAATTGATCAGTAGATAGATTGGTTAACGTGATAGACCCAGCAACAAAATACCATTTGAGATCTTTTCCAGATAAAAAGTATTCTTTTTCATCATCTTCTGAACTACGCTTGCCACGACAATATAAATAAGTCACTAAAGCGATCATGGTTGTTAACCCTAAGAAGACTGCGATTTGTACTGGTTGTAATTTCATAAGGTGTAGTTGGAGGTCTATTATTCTTGATATTAAAATAGATCTATAATTTGATTATAGTTAATGTAATATATCAAAATATAAGATTCTCAAAGGGTGTATCGGGAGCACCTTACTAATTAACTTCCTACTACTATTTGATTAGCAAGGTATTGAGCGCTCGATACAGCTCCATCCATGTATCCGGGAAACATAGTAGCCGTTTCTGCCCCACTAAAAAATAATGAGTTATTTAAATAACTATCTTGATATAATTGATGTCCATTATTTTGATGTGGCAAAATATGTTCCTCATAGGGAGTGAAGGTGTACTTCTCCAACCTCCATACGGTTTCTGCATATTTTTTATATGAATCTATTTTGCTTCCATAGTATTTCCTTAATTGATTTAAGATCAGTTCCAATCTTTGCTCTTTAGAATAAGAAAAGTAATTACCATTTAAAAATCCTTTAAGCGCAAATTGAGAATCTTCAGAATTAGAATGATCATACATCTCCGGTATAGGACCTACATTACTAAAGATGGTACCACTTAGATTTTGGGTTCTCCAAAATGGATGATCAAAGCTTAGTGCGACTTTGATCGAGTCTCCCATCCATGTATAAGTAGATGCTAATACGTTGAGGATATCGTCGGTGAGTTTCGGCTCAGTAATGACATTCTGATAAAACAAATAAGGCGGTATTGTTGACACCACCTTCTTTGCAGTAATTGTTTTATTTGAAGTACTGATGAGTAATTCTTCGCTCTTTAATGTAATTTTTTTAACCGCTTCGTTTAGGTAAATATTATTAGCATCTATCTCATGAAATAGTTTATTAATCAATGTCGATGTCCCTCCTACAATTCTATAACTAGGATCATTATTAGCTGGTAGCTCTACAATCTGATGTGGATTTATAGACATCGGTTCATAGATAGCCTTATGACCTAACTCTTGTTTAAATGTTGGTAACTCTAACTCATCAAGTAGAGAAATTAAGCTCTTATGCTTAGTGCCTAACCAAGTTGCTCCCATTTCTAATGGTGCTTTATCTTTTGCTCCTAGAGTTAGTATTCTGCCACCTATCCTATCCCTTGCTTCTACTATTCTAAAAGAAACACCGGCCTTAGATAATAAGTAACCAAGGGTTAATCCAGATAGACCAGCACCAATGATAAGAACTTCTATATTTTCTGATTCCATAATTTTAGTCCATTGGATCACTACGGATTATCAAGTTACTCTCATCGGCATTACTACCATTCAATAACTTCAGCTTATAACTTCCTACATTCGCTTTAGGGACTAGGAACTTAGGATCGATGTTATAACCTAAATATCCAGTTGTAAGTGATTGTAAAAACTTTCGCCTCTTGTATGGATTTTTCTCCTTTTTAAAATTATTATATCCTTGCCTTACTCTTCTATGATTAGCAGCCTCTACCAGTGCTTGCAGAAAACCATCCAATTCTTTTTCTTCGGATGGAGAATATGCTTTTGCTTCAAATTCCCTATTCCATACTATTCGGTGTACTCCCGGTGCGCTTGATACTTTAATTGCCTTACTTTGTGTATTAAGCATATTGCTGATATGCAAAGAAGTACTGTCTTGCCCTGACTCTCCAATATAGTAAGTGATGGCAGCATAATTATCAAACTGCGCTCTGGGAATACTGCTTGTATTAACAACAGTTGCAGGATTGTCTCCCGCCCACCAGAAATGACCTCTCTGCCCACCTCTACTAGTATTGTTCCATAATGTATTTACTTTTTGATCAAATAGATGGATAGGCGCTTTCTCAATATTATCTGTCCATTGTTGTAGGAAAGAAATATCATCTAAAATCCAGATACTTCTACCGTGTGTGCCTACTATCAGATCATTATCTCGCGGATGTATCTTAAGATCATAAACAGAAACAGTTGGCATATTTAATTTTAATCGAGACCATATTACACCTCTATTTAATGAATACCATACGCCTGTTTCTGTACCTGCAAAAAGTAAATTAGGATTTTTAAGATCTTCTCTGATTACTCTCACTGTTTCACCATTTGAAAATCCATTTGTAATTTTACTCCAAGATTTGCCACTGTTCTCTGTTACAAATATCCAAGTCTCAAAATCATCACTACGGTGACCATCAAATGAAACATACGCTCGGGCTGGATTAAATTTTGAAGCTTCTATCCTACTTATCCATAAGCCTTCTGGCACCTGAGGAATATTAAGTCTCACATTACTCCATGATTCTCCTCCATCGTCCGTGATTTGTACATTACCATCATCCGTACCTACCCATATTATATCTTCATCTAACGGTGATACTGAGATCGTATGAATAGCACAATGATACTCCGCTCCAGAGTTATCAGGAGTAATTCCTCCGCTTTCTCCTTGCTTTCTTTTTATGGGATCGTTAGTAGTTAGATCAGGACTTATAACATCCCAGCTCTGACCTTTATCGATAGACTTAAATAAATGATTAGCTCCAACAAAAATATGAGACGGGTCGTGAGGGGACATGATTAATGCGGATGACCAGTTATAACGTAACTTATTGGAGTCTTCCTCTAGGTTACCAAAGGCCTCATCAAAACCATTGGTATTTAATCGATTAGGGCTAATGCGTTTTAGTATTCTAGTCTTGGGATTATATTTAAAGTAAGTCCCTTTCTCCATGGAGGAGTAACCATCGGTCCAGTCATATGGATTAAAGGCTGCATCTTGACCATCTCCCCAGTGCATCTTCCAATTACTATCACTTAGAATCCCTCTGGCGTCTCGAGTAAAACTTGCTGTAGCATATGAGCCATTATCTTGCAAACCACCATACACGTAGTAAGGATCGCGCATGTCATAATTGACTCTATAAAACTGCGCTATAGGTAAGTTATCTATAAGCGTCGTGGCTTTTCCATGATCATGGGTTATCGATAGTCCCTTATCAGCACCTAGATAATATCTATCCTTATTGGAAGGATCTAACCACATGGCATGATAGTCTCCATGAATCTCATAATCTGGACTACCGTTGGCAAAGCTATTCCCTCCATCTTCGGATACCATGTAAGTAGTAGTCAGTAGATATACTCGCTGATCATCTTGAGGATTAATTCTTATCTGGCTATAGTAGAAGGGACGATTATTATATTGATTAACATAAGTCCATGATTCACCACCATTTTCAGATCGATATACACCACTACCAGGTGTGGCAAGACTACTTGTCTTTTCTGCTTCTACCAGAGCCATGACTATATCTGGATTCTTTTCATAGATTGCTAATCCTATCCGACCTGTATCCCCCTGTGGTAAGCCATTTTCTAACTTATTCCATGATTCCCCATTATCTGTTGATTTGTATATTCCCCCTTGTTCACCTCCACTATGAAAATGCCACGGCTGGCGTAATCTATGATACATTGCGGTATAAAGCGTATTTGGGTTTGCTGGGTCTCTTATAATATCTGTACATCCGGTCTTACCATCATCAGGCAAGCCGCTGGTAGATTTATTCCAAGTCTTACCACCATCTTTAGACTGGAATAATCCTCTCTCTCCACTATACCCCCATAAATGACCGATTGCACATACACACACATCATCAGAGTTTTGTGGATTGACTAATACTCGAGCGATTTGGTGAGTGGTCTCTAAACCCATATTCATAAATGATGTTCCACCATCTGTAGATTTATATATTCCATTTCCCCACGATACACTATTGCGATTATTGGCTTCTCCTGTACCTACCCAGATAGTCTCCATATCATTAGGGTCTAATGCTAAATCACCTATGGATGCTGTCGCATAATCATCAAAGATAGGTTTCCATGTTGTTCCAGCGTTCTCAGATTTCCACACTCCTCCAGAACCAGTAGCAACATATACTTTAGTAAAATCATTGGCTTGAGCTTCTATATCTACGATCCTTCCACCTTGATTAGCTGGTCCGATATTCCGATATTCTATACCATGAAAGGATACATTTTCTTCTTTCTGCGCGTGTAACGTACTCAGAACAGAAAGTATAAACAGTAAAGTCTTAACTACAGAATTAAACATAATTGGCTCTTTTACTAGTTGAGAAAGCTATTAAACTTATGCATGGAAAAATTAATTACTCTTTAGGAAATACATTCTAAAAAATCATATCTAATCCGTGCTTAGAATATAAAACTTAAGAATTGTATTTTGCGTCAAACAGATAATAAATTCAATTTACTCAAACTTCTATTTAAATGGCTTTTATAACCTTTCTGATTTATACGCTTGTAGTTGCTGGACTGTCTTATTTAATCACATCTAAGATTCCTCAAACTACTTCAGAAGGATACTTTTTAGGTGGTAGAAGTTTAACAGCAGGTGTAATTGCTGGATCACTACTTTTGACAAATCTATCTACTGAGCAGATTGTGGGACTCAATGGTCAGGCATTTTCTGAAGGGATACTAGTAATGTGTTGGGAAACTTTAGCTGCGATTGCAATGGTAGTCACCGCATTATTTTTACTCCCAAGATATCTTAAAGGAGGGATTACTACCATTCCACAGTTTCTAGAAGAACGGTATGACGTTATGACGAGGACGATTGCATCTGGGCTATTTTTGTCTGGATATGTAGTTATCTTTTTACCTATCGTCCTTTACTCAGGATCTCTGGCTTTGATTACGATGTTTGATATCCCTGCTACAATGGGTATAAGTCACAATACGGCCATTTGGTTGTTTGTCTGGGGTATCGGTATCATTGGATCTATTTACGCGATTTTCGGTGGGCTAAAAGCTGTTGCTGTCTCCGACTCATTTAATGCCGTTGGATTACTCATCGGTGGATTGATGATTCCAATATTTGGTCTGATGCACATAGGTGATGGGTCTTTAATTGAAGGTGTCTCTAATCTTTACTCCTCTGCTCCAGAGCGATTTAATGCTATAGGTGATAGACATGCGTCTGTACCATTTTCCACGATTTTTACAGGGATGATGCTTGTACAACTATTTTATTGGGGTACTAATCAGGCTATTATACAGCGTGCTTTAGCTGCAAGAGATCTGAGAGAAGGTCAGAAGGGATTGTTACTCGCTGCATTCTTTAAGATATTAGGCCCACTAATTTTAGTGATACCAGGCATGATTGCATACTACTTGTTTAATGGCCAATTAGATATTCCAGATCAAGCATATCCTAAATTAGTAAAAACTGTTTTACCAGTTGCTTTGGTAGGATTCTTTGCAGCAGTACTTTTTGGAGCAATCTTGAGTTCTTTTAATAGTGCGCTTAATAGCTCCGTAACCTTGTTTGGTCTTGATATCTACAAAGAACATATCAATCCAGACGCAAGTGATGATACGATCATTAAGTATGGTAAAAGATTTGGTCTATTTCTAGCATTCCTATCTATGTTTGTTGCCCCTTTCATTGCTAAAGCTCCAGCTGGTTTATTCGGGTATTTACAAGAGATAAATGGTTGCTATAGTATACCTATTCTAACTATTATTGTTGTGGGTTATTTAACAAAGTGGGTACCTCCTTTTGCAGCGAAGTTTGCTATTATTTCTGGTTCTATTTTTTACTCAATCAGTCAGTTTTTCTTAAAAGGATATTTTGTTGATAAAGCAGTTGATGCTGCTAAGGCATCTGGTATCACAGACACTGCTCAATTAGAAATGATAGGTATAGACGCTTATCCTCACTTTCTTCACGTTATGGCTATTCTATTTATAGCTAATGTGATTATCATGTTAATCATAGGTAAGTTGAGACCTCAAGAGAAAGCTTACGAACTAGTACACTCAAAAGATGTTGATATTACACCTTACAGGTTTAGCATTCCTTTTGGAATTGGAATTGTTGTGGTTGTTATTTTTTCTTATTTATACTTTTCTTAAAGGATAAAGTATTTTATAAATCCATACTGGCTAATAAAAACACTATGCATTAATAGTGACGTGATGGTTAAGTATGAAATGTCATTAGCAGATTAATGACTTTTGGTTATTCATACTTTGTAAATCCGTCCTTGAGGAATTGATTATATTCTCAAGAATTCTTAGCATAACATTGAGATGCTTTAAAGTTGTATTTGTGAGTAAATAGGAATGATTAAATAAGTAGTCTGTACTTAGTATTCAATCATAATTAAAATTCAAGTTATTCATCGTAAGCAAGAGTTTATTATACTCAACGACTTGCAGTCTAGTCACAATTTGTATTTAAATGATTTCTTTAAACTATCAACTAGGAGCTTAGTCGATTTTAATCTTGTATAAGATTAATCTGATCATCATTATAGCCAGCGAAAACACCTAGGCCATTTGACACATTAGAGTAAACAGCGATCGGTTCAGAGATACTAGAGTTTGCCGCCCCTTTGATTCTATGAGATTCTATGCTCTTATAGTATTCGTACATATTTTTAGACGCTGTAACTACCCTCATTCTCTGATCAGAGAATACTTGTTCACTAGTTAAGACTACTGGTCCTGCCGCTGCTGGATTACTTTTTGCTTTAAAGTTGATATTGTACTCTGCGTTAGCAAAGGTTTTATCCTTAAGAAATACCCTAGACTGTAGTAAGCTATTGGTTGCGATTTGCTCTTGATTAAGATCTTCAGTAGTAAGAAGAATCTCTACGTCCAAAAGATTTAGAATTTTGAAAGGCTCTTCTTTACTCAATCTTAATGCAATGCTATCTCCTACTTCATATACATAGTAATTATCACTTACATCATTGTCTCTAAGTTGTAGATCTACATTTAAATCTTCAGAAATACCACCTGTGACAAAATTCGAATTTTGTATTGATGCTTCTACTTGGAAAGGTATTTTGCTAGTAGCTGAAATAGATTCAAATCCTTCACTCGATACTTCTAGTGTGTAAGATTCTCCTGCTATAAGTTCTATATCATTAGAAAAATATCTACCAGCAATATCATAATTGAGCGTAGCAATCGTGGTTGCACTTGCATCTTTTATTTCAACTAGTGCATTCTCTATTTCTCCAATTGACGATTCATTATCCAAAACGTTTCTAGAACTATGGACATACACATCAATACTAGACCCAGCGGTAAAAAGTGAATTAGCTACTAATCTTGGTGTGAATGCAACATTATCAACAAAGTAATCTTGTTGACAAGAAAAAAGAAGGCTACATGTTAAGACTAGTAGTAGATAGTGCTTCATACAGTCGTTAAGACGCTAATTAAAACCACAAGTTACCGCTAAGAGCATCTTTGTTCAACTAATTTTAGTTAATAAAACCCTTAGGTTCAGTAAAACATAGTTAAAAAGCTTAAGACGACATATCTTGCTGATAGTAATCCGAAAAAGGGTCTGCAGGTGGTACAAAAGTGACTTTTGGCACGTAGTTCATGCTTTTAAGCCATATGTCTTCAGCAACCATGTATTCAATCTTATTGGTTATCGAGTGATTAATCCATTTAAGTAATCTTATTAGGTCTTCACTATTAGCATTCTTTATTAAGAACTTATGGATTATGGGGTAGACGTTATTCATCGTTTTCGTTTTGCTCTTTGGTAAGTAGACAAGATATATGGCTTAAAACCCTAATATCAAACTAGCTTATGTAAGCTAGGTGTTAGAAATAAAACGATGATAAATCCCCCTATCTAAAACAGGAATAATTATCAAAAACTATAATGAACATCAAAGTTGGGAAGAATTGGAAAGACACTTACTTGGCGCAAATTAAAAGTACCAACAGGAGCTTCTACCATGTATACATAAAATGCATTTTTACGATTGTAGGCATTGTAAACACCTATACTCGCTTTTATTTTATTAGAATTACTCAAGGTTGTAATATAGTTAAGTCCAAGATCTAGCTTATGATAATCCGGCATTCGAATATTATTTCTTACCCCAGGATTTAAGAATGTACCGCCGCCTATGGTAGGAAACTGTTCTATTGCAACTGAGAATGCATTACCAGTACCATATACCCATCCTGCATCCAGTCTTAACTTTTTTGTTAGTTTATAATTAAAGCTAAGATTGATATCATGCGTGCGATCATACTTGTATGGAAATGGTTTACCTTCATTAAGCTCAGGAAATAATCTATCCGTAATAGAATAACTATAACCTATTGAGAAATTTAATTTCCCTTCTTTTCTATTTAAAAATAGCTCTACCCCTCTAGAGGTCCCATCCCCGCTGCTTACATATTTTTCCCAATCATTATTTGCTTGGAATTTACTTTCTTCTTCTTGATTACTTTCATTCACATAGGTATTAAATAAATCAAATGGAGAGGTATACTCTACCACATTCTTCAACTTCTTATAGTAACCATCTATAGTAAAGTAAAAGCGATTGTTTAACTCATACTTATAAGACCCTGATAACTGATAAGAGTGTTCAGGGGCAAGTTTATCTGTTGTAGGAATCCATAGTTCTGATGGAAGGCCTATACCTGTATTCACCAGCAGGTGTATGTTCTGCGTCATCTTAGTAGCAGAAAACGACAACTGTTGTTTATCGTTAATAGCATAGGTCATCGATAATCTAGGTTGCAGAGAGCTATAAGTTTTTTCCCTAACTAAGTATCTTGATAAGTATGCACCCATATTAAAATGAAGCTGTGAGTTTAAGTCAATTTGGGTCTCTGCATAGCCAAACCACTCGCTCGCATCTATAGGATCGATGTTGTTTTTATACTCAGTGATATCACCAGAGAGTACGATCTCACTTTGCCTAATAGAAGGATTATATTTATGAAAGGTGGTACCTCCTCCTACTACAGCTTTTATATTATTATTAATAAAGTAATTAGCTTCTAACTTAATAGATACATCTTCGATCTGAGACAACGCTAATACATCTAAAGATGAATTTCCTAATGGACTACCTTCACCATAATTAAAATTAAATGTAGATCGAGAATCGTTAGTGTAGTTTGATAAGTGGAATTGGATTTTTGTAAATAGCTTATCACTGACTATTCGATTCCATCTTACATTAAATAATTTGTTAGACCATTTAATCTGGTCATTATTCTGTACAAGGACTGGATTGGCATCTCCTACCTCTTCTCCTTTTCTAATAGATACTTTATCACTTCCTAAGTAAGCATTGATATCTAGATTACTACCGTCAGATAGGTTATGATGAATCTTAGCATTAATATCATAAAAAGAAATATCAGTTTCCGTCAGTACTCGATCAGTAGTAAGGTACTTTTCGGTTATTGGATCAACTATTAAATCCAATAATGATTTACGAACTGTAAGATTATAACTTGTATTTCCTTTGCTTAGCGGCCCTTCTGCGCTTATTCTAGTACTTAATGGGCTCACCCCCACGCCAAATTTATGCTCCTTTAGATTGCCCTCAGCTATATGAAAATTAACTACCGAAGAGAGTCTACCGCCGTATGCAGATGGAAAAGCTTGCTTGAATACTTGAATATTCTTAACTGCATCCGCATTAAATATTGATGTTAGTCCTAATAGATGAGAAGTTTCATACATAGGAACCCCATCCATCATTATTAAGTTTTGGTCTGGTCCGCCGCCTCTTACAAAAATATTGTTTTGAGCCTCATGTCCAGACTGGATACCAGGAAGCATAAATATAGATTGGAACGGGTCGTTCTCACCCAATGTGCCTCGTTTGTCTTTTAACTCCGTCTCATTAAAATAATGATTAGAACTTAGATCGGAGCTAGAGCGTTCGTATGTCTTACGCTCTATTATTACGTCATCAATCTTTAAAGGGTTAGGACTTAAGAAGATTGAAAATAGATCCTTCTTGAGTTTCTTAATCGGAAAGGATCTCGGCTTATACCCTAAATAAGAAAAAGTAACTGTATCAACCTCTAGATTAACCTGAAATTGAAAATATCCAAAGTCATTACTTAACGTTCCGATTTGTTTTTTAGAATTATAAATAGACGCACCGATTAGAGGTTCACCGGTAGACTTATCTTTGATGAATCCATTTAGTATGGTGGTGTTTTCTAGATATTGATTCTTGTCTATATCATACGCTAATATTATCCTCTTGTCTTCTTTAAAATATGGGATAATAGGTTGCTTCTCAAAAATCGTTTCTAAGATTTCATTTATCGATTTCTTCTTTCTACCAACGAATACTTCTTCATTTAGATTTACTCTCGCAGAGCTATAAGTGAAGACACACTTAGTTCGTTTTTTTAGCTCATCAAGGATATCCTTGATCGTCCCTTTGCTTTGCTTCAGGGATATTTGCTTCTCTTTAAAATCTTCTTGCGCTAGACCTTTATTGTGAACACAAATAAAGCCGATAAAAAAGAATAGAAGTAAGGAAAGATTCCGATTACTTACAAATGTCAGATATGTAGACTTTATCTTTTTCAATCTTGTAGGTTACACCCATTATTGTATTGAACTCTTTCAAAATTGATTCTAGGTCTTGGTCTTTATACATTGATGTCAAAGGACAGTCTAATTTGGAAGTGGTATTATCTACCTCTATATCTATGGCAAAGTGATCTTCTAAGTCTGAAATAACAACATCCATTGTTGTTTCATCAAAATTGAGCGTACCATTTTTCCAACTGATTATATTTTCTGAGTCACTAAAAGTCTCAGTTATCTGTGTTCCTGATATTAGTGCTTTCTCATTGGCAGTTAAAAGTACCTCAGACTTATCATTATAGACTCTCACTTTACCCTCTTCTACAGTTACAGTCTTATGATCTAACTTCGCATTCACTTCAAATCTTGTTCCTAGTACTTCTACATTTACATTATCAGCAGAAATAACAAAATTCTTACCTTCTACCTTAGCTACTTCAAAAAATGCTCTTCCAGTCAGTTCTACCTTACGCGTCGTCATAAAGTTATCTTCATCAAATGAGATGGCACTTTGCTTATCGATGTGTACAATACTCCCATCTGGCAATGTTACTTCATTAGCAACGTCTGAGGCAGTCAATACGGCCATTTGTGATGATGGATCAAGGCTGTTAAAATTCTTCATTACAAAAACAGAAGCCAATAACACAGCTCCGATAGCAGCTATTTTATAAAGGTTAAAGGAGTTACGCTTAACTACAGGCGTGTCCTCTAGATCTATCTGAGATGATATTTTACTCCAAGCATTATTAGTATCAAATTGTTTATAATCCTTCAGAATAGAAAGATCAAAAGTATCTTCTGCCAACATGGATTTGATAGCAGTATGATTCTGAGTAGAATCATCAAGCCAATCATAGAGCTTTTGCTCTTCATTTGACCTATTGGTATTTAAAAATCTAAGAAGTCCCATTGTTACCGTTAATTACTTGAATTTCAATCTTAATAATTTCAAAGCTCTGGCGATCTGATTTTCCACCGTCTTACTACTCAGATTCAAACTCTCCGCAATCTCATTGTAAGTTAACCCATTCAATTTATTCATAACGAAAATTTCCTGGCATTTTGGCGGCAATTGTCGTATCGACCTATGCAGCTTTTCTTTTAAGACTATATCCTCGCTATCATCCCCTAAATATTCGACAGATTCTTTTACATTTTTTTCTATCTCTACGTATTTGTTGTGCATTTTTCGCTTTCTCAGGACCTCTATTGACCGATTTTTGACTGCAGTAAATAGGTAATACTTAATCTTAGTCTCTATTTTTAAGGTATCTCGCTTATTCCATAATTGTATGAAGACCTCTTGCACAACATCCTCAGCATCAGTACTATTATGTACTATAGTATTGCTGTAATTACCCAGCATATTATAGAATTCCTGAAAAATAGCTTGATAACTCTGCTTATCTATCTTCACCTGAGGAGATACTTTTTTAAAAAATTACAAAATTCATTTAAAAGTCGGCTTTTCTGAGGAAAATAGATCAGTGATAGGCAGTAAATAGTTTTCCTGCTACTTTCATTGCATCATAAAATGCATCTACATCCATCTTTTGCTCTATATTTTGCTCATTAATGTAGGAGACGAGGTTTTCGGTCGGCATGTTACCAGTTAGGTCATCTTTTGCCATTGGGCAGCCTCCATAGCCCATTATAGCTCCATCAAATCGCTTGCAACCACTATCAAAAGCAGCCTTCACTTTTTCTCGCCAGTTGTGTTTATGGGTGTGTAGGTGTGCTCCAAACTCTACATCAGGATATGGCGGTATAAGGTTATCAAATAGATAGTAGATAGAATCTGGTGTAGCTACACCTATAGTATCAGATAAAGCCATAGTCTTAACACCCATGGCTGCTAATTCATCTACCCACTTTTGGCAGATTTCGACATTCCATTCATCACCATATGGATTACCAAAGCCCATAGAGATATAGATTAATAGTGATTTATCATGATTTACGCATTTGTTTTGTATGGATGCCACTCTTTTTAAGGATTCTTTTATACTCGAGTTAGTATTGCGCTGCTGGAAAGTCTCTGAAATAGAAAAGGGGTAACCTAGAATATCAACCTCATCAAATTGTACGGCGTCGTTCGCTCCTCTTTCATTAGCGACAATAACAGACAATAAACTCTGCTTATCTGATAAGTTAATCTGCTTAAGCACCTGTGCGGTATCCTTCATTTGAGGAATTGCTTTAGGAGATACAAAACTCCCTATATCTATTGTATCAAAGCCAACCTTGAGCAATTGATCTAGGTACTCAACCTTAAATTCTGTAGGTATAAACTTATGAATGCCTTGCATAGCGTCCCGTGGGCACTCAATTAATTTAATCATAAGGTGTAAAGAGATGTTTAGACTAGTAAAACTAAGTGTAATTTTGATTTGTTGTAACGACTTAAAACATAGTAATGTCAATACCCAAAGGAATCTTCAGCATCATCGGATATTTATTACTGCTCTTCGGATTTATCTCTATCATTTTCAGAATGATAGGAATGAATATTAGTTTCTTAGCATGGACAGACACATGGGGAGTCGGATTTGGATTTCTGATAAAAATATTGATCATGATGCTTGGCATGATTATATTATACATCGACAGAGTAGGATTAGAGCAGTAAGTAAATCTAATTATCGTTGCTATCGCCCGAACTAGATAATCCACTATTATTCCCTATCCTGCTTGGGGATACGCTCAACTATAGATAAGATATACCTAGCTTGAAGTGTAGAACTCTCTTTAAGATTAAGGGCAATCCCAATACAAAAACATACAAGAAAATTATAAAAAAGGACAAACACGTCTTCGACCAATAGCACCAATAAAAAAGGAGCAGACTATTCGCCTGCTCCTTCACAATAATTCTTTTTAAAATTATTTATTTGTAATTATAAGGTTTGCCTTTAACCGTTGCAATTATAGATCCTGCTACTTTATATGGATCTGCATTTGATGCTGGTCTTCTGTCTTCTAACCATCCTTTCCATTTGTTTTCTACAGAAGCGATTGGAATTCTTATAGATGCTCCTCTATCAGAGATACCATAAGAAAACTTATTAATAGACTGTGTCTCATGAAGTCCGGTTAATCGCTGCTCATTATGAGCACCATAAACTGCTACTGCTTGCTTTATTCTATCCTTTGGTGCAAACTTCTCACAGATAGTTTCAAAATCTTTCTTCTTACCAGAAGTTCTTAATTTTTTATTAGAGAAGTTAGCGTGCATACCTGATCCATTCCAGTCACCTTTTATTGGTTTAGGATGATACTCGATATAGTAACCATACTGCTCTGTCAATCTATCTAAAAGGTACCTAGCTACCCAGATTTCGTCCCCTGCCTTTTTAGCTCCTTTTGCAAACAATTGGAATTCCCATTGTCCAGATGCTACTTCTTGATTTATCCCCTCAAAAGTAAGCCCTGCAGCTATACATAAATCTGCATGCTCCTCTACAAAATCTCTTCCATGTGTATTTTTACCTCCTACTGAGCAATAGTACATACCTTGTGGTCCTGGATAGCCACCTACAGGAAAACCTAGAGGTAACTGAGTAGCTGTATCCATAATAAAATACTCCTGCTCAAAACCAAACCAAAAATCATTATCATCATCATCAATAGATGCTCTCCCGTTAGACACATGGTTAGAACCGTCTGCATTAAGCACCTCTGTCATTACTAAGTAACCGTTGTCTCTTGCTGGGTCTGGGTATATTGCTACGGGCTTGAGTAGACAATCTGAGGAACCACCTTTAGCCTGCTTGGTAGATGAACCATCAAAAGACCATACTGGACAATCTTTAAGTTTGCCGCTAAACTTAGGAAGCACTTTAGTTTTACTTCTCATATTCTGTGTTGGCTTATATCCATCCAACCAGATGTACTCTAATTTGTATCGTTCTGCCATAGGGAATTTAAATTTTTTATTGTTAATTATTAATAAATATAACTTAACGGCCCTGATTTAGTTAATCCTTTTAAAAAATAAATGTGATACCCAAATCGGCATAAATGGGCTCAAGTCATTGTTAATCAATAGATTATTTATTTTATAAATGTTATTTCAATAATATAACTGGGCTTCAGGGTAATGATATATTATAAGTGGATGAGATACATTTTAATCATATTTCTAATTTGATAACTTTGCGGCGCTCAATTTTTTGATTTGAAACTTTATTCACTTTTAGCTTTTGTTTTACTCTCGATTAACCTGATTTCTCAGCAGAATATTAGCCAAGAGCAAGAGGACCTCATTGAAAACTTTATCCAAGCGATAGAAAGCGATGGAGAGTTTGACTTTGCTTATATCTTTGAAGAACTAGTATACTTGTCAGAACACCCCATGAATCTCAACAAGGTGAGCTATGAAGACTTAAAAAAGCTATATATCCTTAACGAGATCCAGATTAATGATATCCTAACACATCGAGATAAATTTGGGGATTATCTCGAAATATTTGAGTTACAGTCAATACCAAGTCTAAGCCTCAGCGATATTAAAAATATTGAGCCATTCGTAACCATAGGCAATAACAAGAGCTATAATCTTGATCTCAAAAATATGGTTAAGGAAGCTAATCATGTTATATACACTAAGTGGAGAAGAGTCCTAGAGACTCAAAAGGGATATACGGATGAGGCTACCGAAAATAGCAGATATCTAGGCGACCCAGCAAGATTGTATGGGCGATATCAAATGAGATTTAGCAACAAATTGAAATTTGGTGTTAGTATGGAGAAAGACGAAGGGGAACCTCTTTTTACCAATGGTCAAAATGGATTTGATCATTACTCAGCACATTTTCACTTAAGCGATCTTAGTACTCAGGTTAAGGATTTAGTAATTGGAGACTTTAACGTGAGTCTGGGGCAGGGCCTTATTCTTCACAATGATTTTGGTGGCGGCAAAAGCGCCTATGTCATGGATATAAAAAAGGGAGGTCGTACTCTTAAGAGTTATACTTCTTTTAATGAAACTAATTTTTATCGCGGATTAGGAATAACCTTATCAATAAATGACAGACTGACTTTATCAGCCTTTGGGTCTAAAAAAGATATAGATGCCAATCAAAGTGCGGTGCCAAATACGGATGGTTTTGAATTTTTTACCTCTATACTTAACAATGGACTCCATAGAAGTATCAACGAAAGAAACAAAATAAACACAGTTAATGAGCAAGCCATCGGTGGTAAGCTTGCTTACTCTAATAGGGGCTTTAACATTAATTACAACTTACTCTACAGCCAGTTTGACAAACTATTTCAACGTCGTCAAAACCTATCTAACCAATTTAGATTTAGCGGTGATAAATTATTAAATCAAAGTATAGATTATGCTTATAAATACCGTAATCTGAATTTCTTTGGAGAGGTAGCTATTAGTGATAATAATGCAATGGCTAATCTTCACGGAGTATTGATTGCTTTAGATAAGATGGCTGATATTTCTATTTTGTACAGGAACTATGCTAAAGATTATCAATCCTTATTTTCAAATTCATTTGGCGAAACCTTAGGTACTAATAATGAGAAAGGTATCTATCTAGGATTTAAACTAAAACCAACAAACAGGATTACCCTAAGTGCATATGCTGATCAATGGTCTCATCCTTGGGTGAGGTTTAGAAGTGATGCACCGACCAGGGGCAGAGAATATCTGTTTAAGCTAAGTTATGATGTAAGACGAAAAGCAAATTTGTATCTACAATATAAGTATGAGCAAAAAGAGCGTAACTCTACTAATCCAGACTTTAAGATTGATCAGATCATCCCTACTCAACTAGATAAGTTACGTGTCCACTTGAGCTACTTTGTCAATGAAAATATTCAATTAAAATCAAGAATAGAATTTGCTAGGTATCGTGAGGAGTCACAAGATGATTTAGGTTATCTAGTATTTCAAGATATTCTATATAAGCCTCAGGGTTCTAATTTTTCAATGAGTAGTAGACTTTCCTACTTCGACACTCCTGGTTTTGATACAAGAATTTATGCCTATGAGTCTGATCTTTTGTACGAGTTTTTCATACCCTTTTTCGCAGATCAAGGACTACGTTATTATGCTAACTTCAAGTATAGGCTTAATGGAAATATCACCATGGAATTTAGAGCAGCTCAGACTAAGTACATAGATATCAATCAAATAGGATCTGGTAACGATGCCATTAATGGAGATACCAAAACACAGATAAAAGCTCAAATGCGAATCAAGCTCTAAAATGATTTAGAAACTAAATATTAAATCGGTTGGTATGCTTTTATTTCCCTCTTTAGTAGATCTACTTAAACTTGCCTATTTACCTATTTACAAGTCATTTTATTAATCAATATCAATCTCCTTTTAGATTTTCCCCTTAATATTAGTTTAATTTTTTAGCCTAATTTGATTATTAAGTTCTTGTAAGCTATTTTACGAGTCTCAAATATTGCATTATGAAAAATAAGAATAAGAAAAACAGAAGAGGGTTTATAAAAGAAGCTTCAGTAGGAGCTGCGGGCTTTATGATTGTTCCTAGACATGTCCTTGGAGGTAAAGGGTTTACAGCACCAAGCGATAAGCTCAACTTGGCAGCAATAGGTGCTGGAGGCAAGGGAGGATCAGATATCTGGAACTCTTATGCTAATGGTGAAAATAATGTAGTAGCATTAGCTGATATAGATACAAAAAATGCAGCCAAGAGTGTAGACCGTTTTCCTAAGGCAAAATTCTATAAAGATTTTAGAATAATGCTTGATGAAATGGATAAGGAGATAGACGCCGTTACAATATCTACGCCCGATCATGTACATGGGGTTGCCGCTAATATGGCTATGGAAAGAGGGATGCATGTCTATGTACAAAAACCACTCACTCATAATATCTACGAAGCTAGAACACTAACAGAAGCAGCAAGAAGACAAAAAGTGGTTACACAAATGGGTAATCAAGGAGCATCTCATCCAGGGCAAGAACAGCTTGCCAAATGGTTTGCAGAGGGACATATAGGAAACGTACATACTGTAAATGTCTGGACTAATCGTCCCGTATGGCCGCAAGGAATAAAAGAGCCACCATCTGGGACGCCACTTCCTGATCATCTTACCAAGTCGGACTGGGATCTTTACATAGGACCTGCAGAAAAAGTCCATTATCATCCGCTGTATCATACCTTCAAATGGAGAGGATGGTGGAATTTTGGAACTGGAGCGCTTGGAGATATGGGCTGCCACCTGATTGATATTCCATTTAGATTATTACACTTAGGTTATCCTACAGAAGTAGAGTGTAGTGTAGGTCAGGTATTTACTAGAGACTGGTCACCAGAGTATATTCCAGGTGGATGTCCTCCTAGTAGTAGTGTGCAGCTAGGGTTTGACGCAACAGATAACAACAGCTCAAAAATAAAATTTACTTGGTCTGATGGTGGGATTAGACCTTTTCATCCAGATATTATTCCTGCTGATCATCCTATCGGTGATAACAACAGTGCTAATGGCATCATGATGATCGGAGACAAAGGTGTGCTTACTAGCGGGACCTACGGGATGGTTCCTAAAATGTATCTAAATGATGGTACCCTTGTAGAAATGGAAAAAGATTTTCAGAGTGTTAATAAATATTTAGATAAGCCAGAATCAGGTCATCAGTACGCATGGCAAACAGCGTGTAAAGCAGGATTTAATAGTGCTGAGCACAAAGCGCTTACTTCTTCATTTGACTACTCTGGCCCGATGACGGAGACAGTTCTGATGGGTAATTTAGCGATAAGGAGTTATTCATTATCTAAGCTAAAGGATAGTGGTCATAGAGATTATTATGGAAGAAAGAAATTACTGTGGGATGGTAAAAAAATGAAGATTACCAATTTTGAAGAAGCTAACCAATTTGTTACCAGACCTTACCGGGAAGGTTGGAAGTTAGTTTAAAATAGACTGTGATTATGTTTGATCAAAATGATCAGATTATGTACAACAAATATGCTCTGAGGACAGGGACATCCATTATCACTACTTAAAGTGTGATCGCCTACCTCTAATTGACAATATAGATCATTGCTTTATTAATATTAATAAATTCTTTATGTCAATATTTTTTGATGCTGAGTCGAGAACTGTAAATGGCCTACAATCTAGGACTAAATACCCAAATGATGATTCTACTAAAATTGATGAAATTAATTTGAAAAGAACTTTTATTTTTTTTACCCAATCGGATATTCACAATCATAAAACCACCTCAAAAGAAAGGAAATAATTCCTTAACATTTTGATTCAGATTTAGCACCAACTGATAGATCAACAATCTTTAGATAACTAATTTTATACAACTGTCTCCGAATCATAAAATATGGTAGCATCTTCTAACATGTCTTCTAGCTCTTCATGAATATCAGCCAAGGTCTCAGAGTTCCATGTGAAAGTATTCTGTATTTCCTTTGCTACTCTTTGCATGTGCGACTTTACGCTGTCTACATCAAAGTATATCCTACCTGTACGCCTTGCAAAAAAGTCCACAGGAGTCGCTACCGATTCATACATCAGATTGTACCATAGCTCTGCATCAATAAGACCTTCATCCTTATTAGGATTTTTGTCTTCCAGAAATCGATCTAACACCATCCTTGCATCTTTCCCGTAGGTAGTAGTAAGATACCATGCATCATATTTTGTAAATCCAAGAGGTTCCATTTCCTTACTTAGGATTGTTATATACTCCTTGACGGCGCTATAATTATCAAATGGATCGATAGCTAGTTTTATCGTTTTAGTTTTGCACGGAACAAACTTTAAGTTGTTCATCTTCTTCATTACAGTGTCTACGACTCGCTCAGACATTTTTCGATAACCAGTTAACTTACCTCCTGCAATAGATATCAATCCACTATCGGATATGAATATCTCATCCTTCCTCGACAGTTCTGAAGGTGACTTACCATCTTCGTGTATGAGGGGCCTGAGCCCAGCCCAGCTAGATACCACATCTTCAACTTTAAGGTTCACAGAAGGAAACATGGTATTGACAGTACCTAACAAATATTTGGCATCACTGATAGTGCTTACTACCCTATCTAAGCTATCACTATAATTAGTATCTGATGTGCCAAGATATGTGACTGCTCCTCTAGGTATGGCAAAGATCATCCTACCATCAAAAGCATCAAAATAAACTGATTGATTAAGCGGTAGTTTAGCTTTTGGTACAACAACATGTACGCCTTTAGTTAGATGAAGAGATTTACCTTTCTTAGATCCGTCTTTTGCTCTTAATTTATCTACCCAAGGGCCTGCAGCTGATACTACCTGTGTAGCGTTCACATTAAATGAAATATTGTTGAGATGATCATAGCAGCTTACTCCTACAACTTTCCCATCAGCATAAATAAAGTCTTTGGCCTCAGCATAGTTAAATGCAGCTGCACCATGTCTTCGTGCAGTTTTTATGAGCTCTATCGTAAGCCTTGCATCATCTGTTCTATATTCAGAATATGTAATACCACTCTTTAGCAAGTTATCAGATAAGAGAGGTTCTGCCTCTTTCGTCGTCTTTCTAGTTAATGGTTTCCTTTTATCTTCTTTGTTAACGCCAGCTAATAAATCATATACCATAATGGCGAAGCTAGCAGACAACTTACCAAACGTACCTCCTTTTACGATTGGGAGAAGCATCTTTTCTGGATGCACAAGATGAGGTGCTAACTTATGTACGATTGCTCTCTCAGTACCCGTTTCCTTAACTAACCCTATTTCGAATTGCTTTAGGTAGCGCAATCCACCATGGATTAATTTTGTTGATTTACTCGACGTCCCAGACGCAAAATCTTCTTTTTCTATTAACAACGTCTTAATCCCTCTACTGGCAGCATCAAGGGCAATACCACAACCTGTGATACCTCCTCCTATAACTACTAAATCAAAGTGGTCTTCTGAAATCTTGCTAATATCCTCAGCTCGATTAAAGGCTGAAAACTTTAAAGGCGTATTTGAAATAATATTAGATTTTCGCAGATGTTCTAGCAAAAATATGCTAATGCAAAATTATATTAAATAAGTCGCAATATGAATTGTGTAGTATTTTATTGTTTACCTACTTTACTATAAAGATAATTTTTGTTTATCTTATTTCATATCTATCTACTACGATAGTCATTATGACTATCATTTCCTAGCACTTTATGCACTGGTATTTAGTCCAGAACTATTTAAAGTCCTCATAGAGCAAATACTTAGCTCTAGTTTTTTTAAAAGCATCGATGCCTGGCTGCCAACTTGCTACTATCTCCTCTTCAGACTTAGACTGCGATATCATTTTCTTTAAGGATTCGCTGCCTGCTAGTTTATCAAAGAAGTTATTATCCTTCAAAAAGAAATCCTCCCCTGTTGCAGTTACTTCCTGGTACATTTTTAAGAGAAAACCTAGCTGTAATCTTTTGTCATTATGTAGCGTAGAAGTATCCATATTATGAAACTCCATACCGTAACATTCTTGATCCATATGTTTAGGTGACTTTGCTCCAGGCCTACTTGTAGGCGTAAATTTATAGGGCATTTTATCCTTTAATGCAGGATGACCTAAAAGCTGAAACTGCTTATCAGTCCCTCTTCCTACACTTACAGTAGTCCCTTCAAAAAAACATAGTGATGGGTATAGCAAAATAGACTTCAAATTTGGAAGATTAGGAGAGGGTTTAACAGGAAGGTTGTAAGTCATTGTATGATCATAGTTTCTATTTTCTATTACTTTGAGATCACATAGTATTCCATTCTCTAGCCATTTTTCTCCGTTAATCATTAGTGCATACTCTCCTATTGTCATTCCATATACCACTGGCACAGGATGCATCCCAACGAATGACGAATGCTCCCGTTTAAGCATAGGCCCATCTACATAAAAACCATTAGGATTAGGGCGATCTAATACTATGACAGGAATATCATTTTGAGCAGCAGCTTCCATGATATAGTGTAGTGTAGAAATATAAGTGTAGAACCTCACCCCTACATCTTGTATATCAAAAACGATTACATCAATTCCTGATAAATCATCCTTTCCTGGTTTTTTCTTTTTACCATAGAGGGATATTATAGGAATCTCTGCTCTCTTGCTATCTTCTATTTTTTCTCCTGCGTCTGCAGCACCAGTAAATCCATGCTCAGGTGTAAACACCTTGCCCACATCAATATCCAGTGCTAGTAAAGTATCCAAAAGATGCTGATCACCTATGATACTAGTTTGGTTAACTACTAATCCTACTTTCTTGCCCTTGAGTAGAGGTGCATAGACGGCTACACGCTCAGCCGCAGGGATGATACCAACATAATCAAATTGGTTAACAATCTTTGTTTCAAAATTATTCGTATTAAAATTAACTTTAATGTCCTCCTTGCAGGATGTGCTGATAAAAAACACTAGCAGTAAAAAAACAGTATGGCTACAAAAAGAAAATATGCGATTGTTGATGTAGAAACTACTGGAGGTATGCCTCGTAGGGATAAAATTACGGAGATAGCTATTTTGATTCATGATGGCACAAAGGTAATTGATCAATTTGATACTCTTATTAATCCTGAACGCTCAATTCCTTCAGAAATTACGAGAATAACGGGTATAACAAACGATATGGTGCAGAATGCTCCGAAATTTTATGAAGTAGCCAAGGACATCATAGAAATATTAGACAAGACTATTTTTGTAGCTCACAATGTTAGATTTGATTATAGTTTTATAAAAGAAGAATTTCAGCAACTAGGTTTTACATTTACAAAAAGGCAGCTCTGCACCGTCAAACTATCTAGAAGAGCTTTCCCTGGCCTAGACTCCTACTCTCTTGGCAACTTAATAAGACACTTTGGTATATCAGTAAATAATAGGCATCGTGCATTAGATGATACCATTGCAACGGCTGATATATTTACGACCATCTTGCAAGACAAAGTTGACGATGAAGAGATTAAAGAAATGATTAATCTCGGTATTAAAGAATCACAACTGCCTAAGGGTATAAGTATAGAAGGATTACACCACTTACCAGAGACTCCTGGTATCTACTACTTTTATAACAAAGATGGTCGAGTCGTTTATGTTGGTAAGGCTAAAAATATCAAAACTAGAGTATTCCAACATTTTAATAAAGTCACAACCAAAGCTGCAAAAATTTATAGGTCTGTAGACTCAATCACCTTTGAAGAGACAGGCAATGAATTAACAGCATTACTGCTAGAGGTACAAGAGATAAAAAGCCTTCAACCGGAGATCAATAAAGCATTGCGCCGCAAAGACTTTCAATATTTTTTAGGTAAAACAAATGATGCCGAAGGTTATCCATATTTAGAAATCCTAAAACACACAAAAGCCAATATTGCTAAAGCAGAAAAACTATTTGATTACTCCAAAGCAAAGTACGGCAAAGAGCACCTACTTAATATAGCAGTAGAAATGGACCTTTGCATGGATCGCACTGAGTTGGGAGAACAATATATGTGCCACTGTGAAGGTACCTGCCTCTACAATAGTCCAGAAGATTATGAAGAGAAAATGTTAGAACTAAATGAGTTATTGAGAGGGAAATTTAGTAAAGATTTTGTGATTACAGAGCAAGGTAGAACCAGAAACGAGAAATGTCTCATTTTAGTAAAAGATGGATTTTATAAAGGTTTCTATTTTTTAGATGAATCAGAATCTATTCCTGATGTGAGTACACTTCTTGATCAGATAAAAACAAAAGAATACTACCCTATCTATAATAAATTGATTTGGAATTATTTGGAAGAACCATACAGAAAAGTAATTGACTTGTAGTGAATTTATAAATTTGTGTATCGTCCTTATTAGAACTTGTAAGATTTAAAAGTGGGGCTCAAGAACTTAGGTGCTGCATAATCACAACAAGTACCAATTATATTTATTCTGATATTTTTGAATTATCAATTTGACCTAATCCCTTCTCTGATATTTTTATCCTAAGCTTTACTTCTGATCGTGAGTAGATTAAGATTAGTGTCTTTAACACCTTAGGCTCAGAGGTTAAAATGCTAACTAATCAAAGCATAAGTGCTGGTCACCATGAGATGAGAATTGATCTAGATGGGTACCCTGCTGGCCCTTACTTTGTGAGAATACAAAACAAACATCTACAAAAGACTTTAAGAGTGATAAAGCAGTAGAAGACTAGAATAGTTCTTATTTTAAGTAAAATTTGAACGATGAAGTATTTCTTATTCCTTTGCTTAACACTAATGCTATTTTTCTCTTGTAAAAAATCAAGTGGAGATAAAATAGTACCAACCTCTCAACTGTTTAGCTCCGTAAAGCAAACGCCTAATGCAAATACTGGTGTAGGAGTTGCTCCGATAGCTGGTGCAACCGTCTTGTTTGATGGATCTAAAGATATGCTCGATGAGAAGTGGACGTACTGGGACGGACCTCGATTAAAAGCTACGCTACCAATCAAATGGAAAATACAAAAAGACCCAAAAGGAAATGGCACCACCATGAACACTAATGATCCAAGTGCTGCTGGTGGCAAGTATGGACAAGCAGATATTGTAACCAAAGAAAAGTACCGAGATTTTAGATTGCATATAGAATTCTTAATAGAGAAAGAAGGCGGTAACTCTGGCGTCTACTTACAAAACAGATATGAGATACAAGTCCTAGATGGAGACTCTACTTCTCATGGACTAGCAGCTATGATCAACGAATCTGAATCCCCCTACTTCGCCTATAATGGACTCGGTGAATGGAATAGCTATGACGTCAACTTTAGAGCAGCAAGATTTGTAGATGAGAAGCTCGTGCAACAACCATTAGCAACCGTTTACTTTAATGGAGTCAAAGCTCATGTCAATCACTCCATAGCTCAGGTATGGGGAGGTCCTAACTCTGGACTTGATGGTGGCAACGACAAAGGTAAGGGTATAACCGATCGACCAGGTGGGCTCAAGTTACAGGCTGAAGGTCATGATGTCTTGTATCGTAATATCTGGATTAAACCTATGGACTTTGTAAAAGCTGATACTGATTTTTAGTTTACAACTGTTAGCAATATCCTAAATGCCTATCTAAGCCAGATAGCTCCTTAGTTAATTATATCAAAATACACCTCTCTTTAGGTTAAGTGAATCTTAAGGGTCTTTTGGGTACAGTTACTTCAGATTAATTTAACTGTACCAGAGACAATTTCTTCACTCTAAACCTAAGCATATGAAACAAATTATTACACTAGGATATTTATCACTGATATTCCTGGCCTCTTGCCAGACCTTAAAAGTTAGTGATTTTCCACAAGGTACGGCCATTGAAAGTCGACTTCCAGCCTTAGAGCCTGTTTTTGATTACCATAGTTTCCAGGCTGCTTATCCTGATTATTACACATCTAATTCAGGATTTGGGGTAAGAGTAACAGATGACTTTACCATCTTTAATGGTACGACGAGAGGTAGACCTTTATCTAATGAAACTAAGGCTTACGACGCTGTCCATTTATTTGAAAAAGAGATTCGTGACAACATCTCTCAATCCACTGGAAAAATATATGGCTCAGCAGTTTGTAAAGTTGGATTTGGTAGTTCTACCTCCAAATGGCAAAATCAAGCCATATCAGTTGCGACCTTAGGTATTGCTAATTTATTTGGCTATCCTTTTACCGTACTTAAGGATGAGCTAGAAGTTATAGTAGAAGTAAGAGATGCAGAAAATTACATAGTAGGAAGATACTCAGCCATAGGCGCAGGAGAAGGTAAAGTGACTCTTTACAAAGGTGACGGCGCAAATCGCCTGGCTCATGCCAGAGCATTTAGCCATGCTATGGAACAAATTAAGGACAAGATTTCTTATGATCTAGAGGAACTAACTGCCTTACTACAAGACAAGGGACCTGTAGATTTCGAAAATGTTTATGAATAGATTTTAGATTTAGAATTGCAAGGGCTTAGCAACAATACTAAGCCCTTCTTTACTTTTTATAATGAAGCTTCCATAGGATGTTCTTTCAACAGATCTGCGGGAACATAAAATCCATTTTTATCTTCTATCTCAGCTCTGATCTTTTTTACTGCCTCCGCCTTGATCTCTGTTCCTCTATTCCCAAAACTACTTCTAACATACGTCAATACTGCTGCTATCTGCTCATCATCTAGCAACCCTTCGAAAGGGGTCATAGGTACATTACCTGGAAATGATTTACCATCGACTTCTATGGGTCCGTATAAACCTTTTAGCGTTAATTTAATCAGTCGTTCTTCATCTCCTAACACCCAATTATTTCCTACCAGGGATGGATATCCAGATGCAACTAATCCCTTACCATTTTCTTGGTGACAGGTACCACAATATCCGTCTTGCAAATATATCTCCTCTCCTTCAGTATATTTATTAGAAGCGTCCATAGGCATTCCATCTTGCTTTCCTTTCTTCGGTATCTTTGGGACATTTATCCCATTCAGATGATTGACAGCTGTTAGGTGTGCATTGACAATCCAGTCATCTAGCTCATGCTCTGCTGCTGCATTTAGTATCTGCATACCGTCTTCTACATTGTCTAGCCATGATGCTGCAGTGATTGCCTCTAGTCTTACTCTGCCATGTTCATCATTTGCAGCTTTGGTTAGAAGATCAGTATGATTCTCTGCTTCTAATAGATGACCATTATACCTAAGCACCCTGGCTGCGGCTGCTCTAGCACGAAAATCTTTTGCATTCATCACTTGCTCTAGTAACTCAGCATTCATCTCGTTTAATCCCCAGTAAACCCACATAGCTTCTACTAAGTGATGCTCGTATCTAGGATCATCTTCGTCTAAGTCTGCAATCCATTTTTTAGTAGCAGTTATTACTTTTCTTTTATCATTACCTCTAAGGGCTCTTCTTGATCGATACCTGGTTCTATATTCAGGTAACTTAAGATTATCCAGTAGGGTCTCTATACTCGCTCCATATACTTTTGCAGGCTCTACTAGTGGCCTTGACGGATAAGTAATGCGATACACTCTACCATGTACATGATCTCGATATGGATCTCGAGCATTATGCTGCATATGCCCGATTAAGACATTATGCCAATCTAAGAAATACATAGAGCCATCAGGAGCTATCTCCATGTCTACAGGTCTGAAGTTAGGATCTGTACCAACAATTAAATCCTGCCGTAAGTCTGTCTTAAACCCTGTCCCATCATCTTCAAACTTATGCTGCTTCATTCCTAAAAATCCAATAGAATTAGCAATTACCATATCCCCTTGCACCTCATCAGGAAAATGTCTGGAGTGAATAAACTCTAGTCCAGAGGTAGGTCTTACCTTATGCTCTTCTTGTATTAGATCAAAACCCTTGTGTGTTGCTTGGCCATATCTAGATTTAACAGAACCTGGCATCATCCATCTTACTGCTGGCCCTGAAGTCTCGGCAAATATATTTTGTCCCCAATCATCAAAGGCAATACCCCATGGGTTTGGGATAGCTAATTGTGCGGTTCTCTCTAGATGCTTTCTTTGGGGACTATATCTATAAAACCCTCCATTAGTTCCTCTGACCGTACCATAAGAAGTCTCAACATTAGTTTGTAAGAATACTCCCTCTCCACTATAGATAGCTCCTGAAGGGTCTGCACAAAACGCACTAATTACATGGTGTGTATCATGATCATCAAAGCCACTCAGGATTATCTCTTCTTTATCAGCTTTGTCATCACCATCAGTATCGGTTAGTAACTTAAAGTTAGTCCCTTGAGATACATAAACACCTTCTGGTGCAAACTCAAAACCAACTGGAATATGAAGACCTTCTGCCCAAGTGATTTGTTTATCAGCTTTATAATCACCATCGGTATCTTCTAATATGATAAGCTTATCATTAGGCTTATCATCTCCGGGTTTCCAATGCGGATAGGTGGGCATCACTGCTACCCACAATCTGCCTCTATCATCAAAGGACATCTGTACAGGATTAGCTAAGTCCGGAAACTCTCTCTCTGAGGCAAATAGCTCTACTTTATACCCATCAGGTACGGTCAAAGTCTCAAGCGCATCGTCACCATAAAGATACTCACCATCACCACGACCATAATCTCCCGGCTTATAATTAGACTCTACGTCTGGCAGAACTGTAGTCTTAGCATCAGCACTTGCAATATCGTAGGTCTTACCTTGTGCTGCCATCCATATACCCGTATCTCTGATGGAAGTCATTTCCCTAATCTTAGTAAATTCAAAAGGGTAATTGGCAGGTCCAAAAGGATCATATCGCCGGCCAAAAGTGTGTACTCCATTTGGTATCTTAAAATCATTGTGCCAAAACCAATTTTTCTCATTTACTGCTGCATAGATTTCATCTCTAAATTTAGTGCTACTGCTTCCTCCAAATATTTGGTCAACTAGGTAGGTGGATAATTTTTCATATCCTGAATCACTCAACTGAGAACCATCGACAGTTATATTATCAGAGCCACTCATCCATTTTTTACTGACATCATATACATTTACAAATTGAACATCATTTGCTAGTGCCACTTCTTCTATCGCTCTAGTGTAAAGCGATAGGTTTTTATTTTGCTCCGTTCCTTTTGGTAGATCAAACTGACCTGATAAATCCTCAAATGCTATCGGAGAAACCAAAACTAACTCTGGAGCATTGCTGCCATTATAACTTTGATTATTAGTATGCTCGATGAATGCGGTAAGCTCTTCTCTAAAATTATTAAGTCGGTCTGGCCCTTCAAAAGATTCACTGTAACCAAAGAATCCTAAGATAATATCTGCCCGATGTCTAGTTAGCCATTCATCTTCACTTGCTAGATGCCCCTTACTACTGGCATTTTGTGCAAACTCATCTTGAAACGCTTCAGCCCCCGGAAAAGCCCAAGGTTTATCTCTGCCTGAGTGAGGTCTAAATCCAGCTGTATTACCTCCATCACAGAAGTTCCTTATATACAACATACTATCTGGGTATCTTAGATGCAATTGACTTTCAAAATGCCCGTAATTAAGCATTCTAGAACATAGATTATTTCCAATTAACGCTATACTACTTCCTTTATTAATCGACACCATAGTATCGACATCGGTCTTACAATTAGTTAAACCAAAGATTAATAATGTAATCAATGGGATTACAAAAATTAACTTGTGAATGGTTGTTCGTCTCATATTGCAATACTTATAGATTCTAATATACAGAATTCGTAATTGCACACCTTAAAAGTTTTTGAATTAATCATCGGACACACCAATATTAATATCTTAGCGCAATAATTAATAGGTATTGCAACAGCAGTTGAATAATGGGAAAACTAACCTCTTTACTATGGACTATTATAATTAGTCTAATCTCGATATCCGCTCAATCTCAGCTATCAAATCAAGAAACAGACATACAGGTCAAATACATCTCAGAAGAAATCGCGTTAGATGGGCTATTAGATGAAGAGATCTGGTCAAAAACGATCCCTATCAGTGGGATGAATCAAAACTTCCCCAACGATAGTCTTAAGGCCACTAATGATACAGAGTTTAGATTTTTGTACACTGATAAGACACTTTATGTAGGAATCACGTGTCATGCACAAGGAGGCAACTTTGTCACTACCTCCCTACGTAGAGATTATGATTTTTTTGGTAATGACAACATCACTTTATTATTTGATACCTATAGTGATAATACTAATGCTCTTGCTTTTGGTATGAATGCATTTGGCGTAAGACGTGAGGCAACAGTTGCCGGAGCAGGTCAAGAAGGGTCAGGATTTGATGAGTCATGGGATAATAAGTGGGATGGCAAGGCCAAGATGTATGATGATAAATGGACGGTAGAAATGGCGATTCCTTTCAGTACTTTGAGATTTAAGGATGGGACACAGAAGTGGCGTTTTAATGCTTATCGTGTAGATACCCAATCTAACGAAATCAGTGTCTGGACTAAAATTCCTAGGAATAGATTCGTTATGGACTTAGGGTTTATGAGTGATTTTGTATGGGAAAAACCATTAAAGAAAATAGGTCGTAATATCTCTCTTATCCCCTATATCTCTGGTTCTACTGCCAGAGATTTTGAAGACCCTCTACAGACCAGCGCAAAGACTAAATTTAATCTAGGCGGAGATGCAAAAATATCTGTCTCCTCAGGACTAAATTTAGACCTTACTTTTAATCCAGACTTCTCACAGGTAGAAGTCGATGAACAAGTATCTAATCTGGACAGGTTTGAGATTCTGTTTCCAGAGAAGCGACAGTTCTTTTTAGAGAATGCAGATTTATTTGGCAGTTTTGGTGCTGGTAGAGTTAATCCATTTTTCTCTAGAAGGATAGGACTTACAATCGATACGGCCACTGGCCAAAATGTGCAGAACACAATTATCTATGGTGCAAGATTAAGTGGCAAAATAAATGAGCGCCTTCGTTTAGGTGTCTTAAATATGCAAACTGCTAGTCAAGAAGAAAACGGTATTCCAGGTTTTAATTACTCTGTTATTACTGGTGAACAAAAGATCTCGCAATCTAGCAGACTTGGTCTGATGTTTGTCAACAAAAACACAATCAATGGAAATGATTTTGATACCCAAACATTCCAAAAATATAATCGTACAATAGGTGCTTCCTATAGACTCAACTCCTCAGACAATAAGTGGACGGGAGCAGCAGTGATGATGAAGTCATTTAGTCCACACTTACGAGGAAATGACTATTCTAACTTTGGGCAGTTGGTTTATAACCAGAGAGAATTTAGAGCTGAGATGGCTACCGTATATATTGGCAACAATTTTAATCCAGAAGTAGGGTTTGTGCCTAGGAAGGATATCCTCTTGATTAGTCCAGAGTTCAGTCTCAACTTCTTTCCCAAGTCTGGTGCTATCGCCAGTCATTCTATTGGTTTCGATTCACGATTTATCTATAAACTGGGTAAAGATGATAATCCCTTTTTACAAGATTTTGGTTTAGAGGAGATTGACATTGAGCCGTTTTGGAGTGCATTCTTATCAGACTTATCAATGATAGATGTCAAAGCTAATATCAGGTCTATAAAGTTGCTTAGAGACTTCGACCCTACTAGATTACAGAAAGACGGTGTGTTCTTGCCCGCTGGTAATACCTATAAATTTGTAGAAGCAGAAATTGCTTATCAAGGTAATCGTAATAAGAAATTCATACCTGAAGCAGCGATCAATTTTGGTACTTTTTATAATGGAAGTGCTTATGGTTCCTCTGGAGGACTGACTTATCGGTTTCAACCTTATGGCTTTGTAGCACTTAACTATTCTTACAATTATGTAAAGCTAGCAGAACCATTTATACCTAAACATATCTGGTTAGTCGGGCCAAGGATAGATATTACTTTTACTAAGGAAATCTTCTTAACAACATTCATCCAGTATAACAACCAACTTGATAATCTTAACATCAATACGCGCTTTCAGTATCGGTTTGCTCCTGCATCAGATTTTTTCCTAGTATATACCGATAATTATATAACTGATCCGTGGGCAGATTTTAGTAGTAGAAATAAAGCACTTGTGGCTAAGATGACTTACTGGTTTAACCTGTAGGAGGATTGCTTTATAATTAGAAAGCCTATATTGAATCAAAATATTTTAGTCATGCGATTATTAGATCGATTTTTAAAAAGTATACTTGTTTTACTGATTTCTTCTCAACTCTGTGCTCAGGAGCTAGACTACTATCCACCTATGAATAGCTGGGAGGAGAAGCCTCCATCTACATTTGGTATAGATGGCAATAAATTGCAATCTGCGGTAGACTCTATCATATCTTATGAATACACTGGCCCTATCGATCTGAGACATGCGATTCTTAAAGGATTTGAGAGAGAGCCATATCACAAAATACTAGGCCCTACAAAACGAAGAGGAGGTCCTGCGGGAATGATTATCAAAAACGGTTATGTCATAGCAAAGTGGGGTGATACTAAAAGAGTGGACATGACTTTTAGTGTCACAAAGAGTTACCTATCTACTATGGCTGGGCTTGCCGTAGACAAAGGTTTAATAAGATCAGTCAATGACAAAGTTGATGCATATGTCTGGGATGGAAAATTTGATGGTAGACATAACTCACAAATAAACTGGGAGCATCTACTAAACCAATCATCTGATTGGTCTGGTCAACTATGGGGAGGATACGACTGGAATGACAGACCACCTAAAGAAGGCGATATTGATGACTGGAGAATAAGAAAATTTGTAGAGCCTAATACTGTCATGGAGTATAATGATGTGAGAGTAAATCTACTGGCGTACAGTCTGTTGCAAGTATGGCGCAAGCCTTTACCTCAAGTTCTCAAGGAGAACATTATGGACCCTATAGGTGCCTCTCCTACTTGGCGTTGGTTTGGCTACGAAAATTCATGGACGAATGTAGATGGCATCAAGATGCAATCAGTAAGTGGCGGTGGGCATTCAGGAGGAGGTATTTTTATCAGTGCGGAGGATCATGCTAGATTCGGATTGTTGTTTTTAAATAACGGAAGTTGGGATGGGCAGCAACTAATTAGTAAAGCATGGATCAAGCAAGCTACTAGTTCTTCTCCGGCAAATAGCTCATATGGTTATATGTGGTGGTTAAATAAAGATGGAGAAAAGAATCGGATGAATAATTTATCTAATAATGGGTTCTATGCAGCAGGATTTGGTGGTAACTACATTATTGTAGAGCCTGATCATGATTTAGTGATTGTACTTAGATGGTGTGAACCCAGCAAAGGCAATAAAGCGCTAGGACTGATAAAGGAAGCGCTAAAATAATATTCAGCATTTTTATTTTGAGCAGTAACAGATGAAGGTATCCCTTTGGTATATTGGCAAAAGTAAACAAGACTTCATAAAAGAAGGAATAGCCTTTTATAAAAAAAAGTTACTACACTATGCCAAGTTTGATATCCAAGAATACAGTAAAATAAAAGTTGGTAAGAATGATGATCCTGCTAAGCACAAAAAAATTGAAGCCGATTTTTTACTAGACAAGATTCCATCAAACGCCTTCTTAGTTTTGTTAGATGAAAAAGGAAAGCAATTAGACTCGATAAAATTTTCTGGTTGGATAGAAACTCAGATGGTCTCTTCTCCTAAGGATATTGTCTTTTTAATAGGAGGAGCTTATGGTTTTGATCAATCACTTTATAGTAGAGCTGATCACAAAATATCTTTATCGTCTATGACTTTCTCTCATCAGATAATAAGAGTTGCATTTCTAGAACAACTATACAGAGCCTTCACCATCATCAAAGGAGAAAAGTATCACAACGTATAGACATTAGTGGAATTCCTTTAAGATGTTGTGGTGATGTGCTGTATGAAATGCAGTAAAGTATGCCATCTCTCTTAAAGTCAATAAACCTATCACAGGATGAGGGATGATGTACTTACTTAGATTCTCTTCTGATTGTTTATTTACTACTTTAATGAATTTCTTACCTTGGCACTTTAGCTCTGTCAGTTTTTGAGACTTTTGATTATTCATGATTTCTCCAGGCAGGTATCTTCCATAAGCCTTTGCACTGCCGTCCACCAATGCATTTTTGTATCTAGCATAAGTCTCTTCAAAGGTTCTCTCCGTCCTATTATTAACTCCAAACTTCCATTTCAAAATAAACTTAGGATATGAGAACCCCTTAGTAACCATTGCTGTAGATCTTATTAAATGATCTATATGCTGTCCAGTCGTCCACTTACCTTCTCGCTTAGAAACTGCAAAATCATCGTCATTGTGATTGACAGCCCAATCATTAAGACTAATGAAATTCTCCTTGAGCAATTGAGTTAGTTGTTCCTTTTTCATTTATTAGTAATTTAAAGTAACTTAGTATTGATTAATAATCTAAATGTAATATTCAAAGATTCAGAAAACAAGAACTAACCAATCCATAAGTAAGTAACATGGGAGTAACTAATGCGGTAAAACAAGAGGCTAAATTCAAAAAAAAGATTGAGAAATTTTATGTAGCAACAAAAGAGTGCATGCATAAAAAAGGAGAATGCCCAATTAAGGATGTCTTAGCACCTACTGTAGATAAGTGGTCACTGTTCTGCATGTACAACTTAGCATATGTAGATCTCATAAGATTTAATGATCTCAAGAAAAAAATACCAGGCATCTCATCACGAATGCTATCCGTTACACTTAAAAAATTAGAACAAGCAAAGTTAATCAATCGCAAACTATATCCAGAAGTACCGCCAAGAGTAGAATATAGTATCACTTCTTTTGGCAAAGCATATGCTGAAAAGTTACTAGATCTTAACCTGTGGCTCTTTGATAATCGGTCTAAATTTGATTCGGTAAAGAATTTAGTCTAAGAACTGTGAATATTTTATTGTCTCAAGCTATAATTTGTTAGTTTGCCAAATAGATAAAACAACTCCAGTAAAACATGCCTAAAGAAATAGACATTATCCATGAGCTAGATACATTTAAAGATGCTCTGTTTTTGCATGATGATGGATATAGATTTATTAAGTTTCATAAGACTTGGAGAGGATTTATGAAATATGGTTGGGCATCTAAAGCTTTAATCGGGGTCGGTATTTTATTTTCACTTCATTTCTTTTCGATAATATTTGATTGGATATCTCACGTATATGAGGAGGGCGGAAATATTGTAGCAAATACCTCTACTATGTTCATTGATCTGAAGGAGCTTGTTTTTCTAGAAGGTGGAATTAAATATTTGATATTAATCTGTGTAGAGATCTTGATTTTTCATTGCAGTGTCAAGACTATTAATATCCTTGATGGTAAGGAACGCCAACCACAATTGCAAGACTTTTTGGCTGCAGAAAAAAGAATGATTGCGGTATCTTTTAAATGTTTTATTCAAGAATCCATAATTGCAGTAGTACTTGGTGTTTTGCTTAACATTGTAGGCCTCAAGCCATATTTATTTCTACCTATGTTTTTAGTACACTCCTACTTTATTGGTTTTGCATTCTTTGATAACTATAATGAGCAATATGGATTTAATATCAAAGAGAGCACTAAGTTAGTTAATGAAAGAATAGGTGCAGTCATAGGTATAGGTATGGTTGCCGTTTTATTATTTAAGCTACCGATTCTGGGAGCAATAGCAGCACCGATGTTAGGTGCTACAACAGCTACCATGTACCTTTATGGAGAAGGATTACACTGGCCCACTCTACCAAGATTATTCCATGAGGATATACTCAAACTAAAACCAATGAAAGAAAAAATAAAATTAAAAGCTTAATGGCCGTCGACATCCAAAAATTAAAATATCCAATAGGTTACTACACGCCACCTAAAAAATTTACTATTGCTTATAAGAATGATTGCATTGATAGAATCGAAGCACTGCCTAAAAAGCTTAAGCGGGCTGTAAAAGGTTTGTCCCCTTCACAGCTACGTACTAAGTACCGTCCAGGCGGATGGACGGTAAGAGAATTACTAAACCATATCCCTGATTCTCACATGAATGCTTATGTGAGATTCAAATGGACATTGACTGAAAAGACTCCTACTATCAAAGCATATAACGAAAAAATATGGGTAAAGACAAGTGAGGTCAAGTCATACGATATAGATATTACTCTAAAATTCTTAGAAGCACATCATGCAAGATGGGTACAGCTATTAAGAAGTATGCCTATGAAAGATTATGAGAAGCAATTTAAGCATCCAGAGACTGGCAAAAAGAATCCTCTAACAAAATGGTTGGGTGTATATGCTTGGCATGGTGAGCATCACTTAGCTCAGATTACCGAGCTTAAAAAGCGTAAAGGATGGAAGTAACTAAGACTTGCTTGATTCTACTTTTGTTCTTTTTGATGTCTAGTTCTTGTAATCAAACTCGTACAATTAGTGAAGCAACTAAGCATTCAAAACAAGATTTTGTCATAGGTGAAACCGTGACACTTCAGTCAAGTATACTGAAGGAAGAACGTATACTTAACATCTACTTGCCTCCTGAATATGGGCTCGACCCCATGAAAAAGTACTCAGTTATCTACCTTTTAGATGGTAGTCATGATGAGGATTTTATTCATATAGTTGGGCTTGCTCAGTTTGCAAATTTCCCTTGGGTTAAGATGCTAGAGCCAACGATTATTGTTGGGATAGCTAATGTAGATCGAAAACGAGACTTCACCTACCCTTCGCAGAATACTCAAGACAATGAGGAATTGCCTACCTCTGGTGGCTCAAATCATTTCATAGATTATATTGAGCAAGAAGTACAATCATACATTTCTACTAACTATCAAGTGAATAATAACAGAACTATCATTGGCCAGTCATTAGGTGGGTTGCTAGCTACTGAAATTCTTTATACCAGACCAAATCTTTTTACTAATTACATCATCGTCTCTCCTAGCCTATGGTGGGATGATAGGTCTTTATTAAATGATGAATTGACTGCCACTTTTGATGAGAAAAAGACAGTATACCTAGCTGTAGGTAAAGAAGGAGAGATCATGGAGTCTGTAGCAAAACAACTTAACGAAAAACTGATGAATACGGGAGAAGAAGACATAAGATTTTACTTTGACTATATGGAAGAAGTTGATCACAGTAATATCCTTCATTTGGCAGTTTATAAAGCGTTTGAGCGTTTTTATAGTTGTTGATAGAGTATATAATTCTTTAACTTATGAGCGTTAAGAAAAATTAAGGGCATCATCTTCAAATGAACTATACCTAAAATTAAAAATATCAAGTATATAGTTTTGATATAGTTTCCATGGTTTTTTAGATCCTTGCTTAGGTAGCTCAGCTATAGATCGTTGAACATATCCAGATGTAAAATCTAATAGTGGCTCTTCCTCCATTTTATTCGGTGCCTTGGGGACAACCATATCTAGATTCTTTTTCTTCATGTGATTAAGTAGTCTACATACATACTCACAGGTAAGATCACACTTAAGCGTCCATGATGCATTAGTATACCCAAATGCGGAAGCTAGGTTAGGTAATTCTGAAAACATCATTCCTCGGTAACAATACAAATCCGCAGGTTGCAAAACCTTACCATCAACCTCTAAACCGATACCTCCTAGAAACTCTAACTTTAATCCAGTGGCACTTACCACTACATCAGCTTTGATTTCATCCCCCGACTTGAGCAATATCCCATCACTTGTGAATCTTTCAATATGATCCGTTACAACTTTAGACTTACCACTAGAGATAGATTCGAACAGGTCATTATCAGGTACGAGGCATAAGCGTTCATCCCATGGATTGTACTTCGGCGTAAAATGTTTTTTTACATCATAACCTTCCGGGAGTTGACTCTTTACTCCTTTCTTAATGAGTCCTTTCATAAACTCTGGCCATCTACGAGATACTTTGTACATAGTAATTGACAAAAGTATATTTTTCCATCTGGTTAAAGAGTATGATACCTTTGAGGGTAGTATTTTTCTTAAGCCATTCGCTATCTTATCTTCTTGTGGAGCAGATAACACATAACTAGGAGATCGCTGAAGCATTGTTACCTCTGATGCTTTCTTTGCCATCTCGGGCACAAGAGTTACAGCAGTTGCACCACTACCGATAACTACGACCTTCTTATTTGTATAATCTATATCAGATGTCCATTTCTGTGGATGTACTAATACTCCACCGAAACTATCAGCGCCCTCAAAATCAGGCATGTGACCTTGGTCATAGCAGTAATAACCACTGCACATAAATAAAAACTTACAAGTATAACTACTATTGACTTCGCCACAATTAATAGTCCAGCATCTATTATCGCTTGACCAGCTTGCATGTGTTACTTTATGATTATACTTAATCAATTTATCAATACCTCCTTCATCTGCGGTCTCCTTAATATAGCGTAATATGGAAGCTCCATCAGCTATTGCTTTTTCTTCCTTCCAAGGTTTAAAAGAGTATCCCAAGGTATACATATCAGAATCAGAACGAATACCAGGATATTTAAATAAATCCCAAGTGCCACCAATACTGTCTCTTGCTTCTAAAATGGCAAACTTATGATGTGGACAATTAGTCTGTAGGTGATGTGCTGCTCCGATGCCAGATAACCCAGCACCAATAATCAATACATCATAATCAAATTTATCTGTAGTAGCCATTAATGAGAATTTATCTTTGAGTAAGATAAATGAAATTCTCAGCTTTTAGATCAAGAGTGAATAGTTTAATCAGCTATTGCATTTAGTCTAACGGTTACCGCATACTTGTGAGCTTCTAGCTGTTCTGCTGCTGCTAATTCTTCTACTATAGGCCCTATGTTTTGGATTCCTTTTTTAGTTAGCTTTTGGAAAGTAATCTTTTTGATAAAGCTATCAAGAGATACACCACTATAAGCGGTCGCATAACCATTAGTCGGTAAGGTGTGATTTGTACCTGATGCGTAATCTCCTACACTCTCAGGTGTATAGTGTCCTATGAATACTGAGCCCGCATTTTTGATATGAGGAATATAAGAATCTTCATCATCTACCGCTAGGATTAAGTGCTCTGGTGCATAGGCATTGATCCAGGCTATCAGTTCTATTTTATCTTCTAAAACAATTGCCTTAGAGTGCTCTAGCGCTTGCTCTGCTATATCTTTTCTTGGTAGTTGTGTCAACTGTGTCTCTATCTCTTGCTGTACTTCATAGACGGTCTCCTCATTATTTGACAACAGGACAACTTGGCTGTCTATACCATGCTCAGTCTGGGATAATAAGTCTGCAGCTACAAAATTTGCACGGGAACTCTCGTCCGCCACAACCATAACTTCTGATGGCCCTGCCGGCATATCAATGGCAGTACCCATCGATTGAGCATATCGCTTTGCCTCAGTGACATACTGATTGCCTGGTCCAAATATTTTATAAACCTTAGGAACAGAATCTGTCCCAATTGACATTGCTGCAATTGCTTGGCTACCTCCTACCTTATAAAATTGATTAACACCAGCTATTTGACCAGCATACAATATAGCAGGGTGTAACTTCCCCTCTTGATTTGGTGGTGAGCACAAAACAATATTTTCACAACCAGCGATTTTTGCAGGAATACCTAACATGAGCACTGTCGAAAAAAGTGGTGCCGTACCTCCTGGTATGTATAAACCTACTGTTTCTATACCAACACTTTTTCTCCAACACTTAACCCCTGGCATAGTCTCTATTTCTACAACTTTTTCTATCTGACTTTCATGAAAGGTTTTGATATTCTTTGCAGCTTGCTGTATTGCGGATTTAAGCTCATCAGTCAATTTACCATCAGCTTCTTTTATCTCCTCAATAGATACTTTCAACTGATCTACCTCTACCTTATCAAATTTAGAGGTATATGCTTTCAAAGCTTCATCACCGCTCTTTTCTACAGCCTGAAAAACTTCAGATACTATTCCTTGCAGCGAAGCAGCATCTAATTCAGGTCTTTGCAGGATTGACTTATCTATAGGATCTATATATACCTTCATTGCACGAAGTTCTGCTTTTTATTGGAATATATCGATGGCAATAATTTAATATATCCGTAAGTCCACTAAGATTTTGGTGCATATTTCAACCTAAACTAGTTTCTGGTTCATGTATAAGAAAATGTGCAACTTTGGGTGTTAATTAAAACCTTATATGAATACAAGAAAATTTGACTTTTTTATAGGGCCATGTGTTATTGAGAGCGAAGAGTTATGTATGGAAGTAGCAGATTATTTGGTCAATAATGTTGCGAGTCCTGATTTCAATTTGACCTTCAAGGCAAGTTTTGATAAAGCTAATCGCACTAATATTAGTTCGTTTAGAGGTCCAGGAATTAATAGAGGTTTGGAGATACTTGCTAAGATTAAATCGAAATACAACTTATCGACATTGACAGACATACACTTACCTTCTCAAGCTGATCAAGTTGCAGAAGTGGTAGATGTAGTACAGATACCTGCGTTTCTGTGTCGCCAGACAGACTTGATACTTGCCGCTAGTGAGGCATGCAATAAGTATGGCCGCATTCTGAAAATTAAAAAAGGTCAGTTTATATCTCCTTCCGAAACTAAAAATATTATAGGTAAAGCATTAGAGCATTTATCCATTGATAAAGTTATGATGACAGAGCGCGGTACTACTTTCGGCTATAACCAGTTAGTAGTTGACATGTCTTCATTTGCGATTATGAAGTCCTTTGGTGTAAGAGCGATACATGATGCTACACACTGTGTACAAAAACCTGGTGGTCTAGGCAATGCTACTGGTGGCAAGAGAGAAGCTATTATACCTATTGCTCGCGCAGCTGTTGCCGCAGGTGCTGACGGAGTATTCATAGAAGCTCATCCTAATCCTGGTAAAGCTTTATCTGATAAAACAACTATGTTAGATTTGAAAACACTACCTGGTCTTACCAAAGAACTTATTTCAATTTATAATCTTGTCAATAAGTTCTAAAGGTATTTAACTCAATGAAAAAATAGCTATTAGGTAATTATATTAGGTATAGTATAGTATCCCATCCAGCTCACAATTTTGAATAGATTATAAACCTCATAAGTATGGGAGATTAAACAATAACTGATTTTAAGTAACCTTAGCCAACTTAACTTTTACAGACTTACTTATAGGAGTCTGGCTGCCATCTGCAAAATGATCGATTGGCACTAAAGTATTAGCCTCGGGAAAATAACAAGCTAAATTTTGAGAAGGAATATCATAAGGCACAACTATAAACTTAGAAGCCATACGAGTCTTTCCACCGTAATGACTTGTAATATTCACAACATCCAATTTCTTAAGCTTATGATAAATCATATCATTGGGATTCATAAATAAAACTCTTCTTTCGTTATGGATGCCTCTATATCGATCATGCAAACCATAGATAGTAGTATTAAATTGATCATGTGATCTAATAGTCATTAATAGAAATTCGTCATTCTCTAGATCATGTTGTGGTAAGTTACAGATAGAGAACTTTGCTTTTTTACCTTTCACTTTGGTAAAATCCCCTTCTCTAGCATTATTAGGCAAATAAAATCCAGAGCCCTTAGCTACTCGTTTATTATAATCTTGGAACCCATCTAATACTTCTGATATCACATCTCTAATTGCATCATAATCTTGACCCAGCGATAACCAGTCTATCTTACCACTATCAGATAGTGTTGCATGAGCAATATTAGCAACTATCTCTGGCTCACTCATCAGATGTTTAGAAGCAGGATCGAGACTTCCTTGCGAGGTGTGCACTTTGCCCATACTATTTTCAACTGTAATGACTCGCTTCTTCCCTTTAGATATATCTTTTTCTGATCTCCCTAGTGTAGGTAATATAAGTGCTTGCCTCCCAGTGACCATATGAGTACGATTAAGCTTTGTGCTAATAGATACTGTTAAATCACAATTCATTAATGCTTTTGCTGTATAAGCAGTGTCTGGAGCAGCAGACAAAAAATTACCACCAAGTGCAACAAATACTTTAGCTTTTTTTTCGTGCATGGCCATAATACTATGTACTACATCATATCCGTGTTCCATAGGCACATCGATACCAAAACTTTTCTTTAGTGCATTAGCAAGCGGTTTAGAGGGTTTATGTACTATTCCTACAGATCTATCACCTTGTACGTTACTGTGACCTCTTACTGGACAAGTCCCTGCACCTTCTTTACCAATGCTCCCTTTCATCAGGAGTAGATTAACACATTCCTTTATATTTTCTACACCATTTTTATGTTGGGTGAGACCCATTGCCCAACAGATAATAATTTTTTTTGCTGGCGCAATTATATTAATAGCTTCCTCTAATATTGATTCCTCTATCCCGCACTGATCTAGCAATTCGTCTAACGCATACTTTTTAAGATCACTTTTTAATGCCGTAAAACCGCTTGTAGTATTAGAAATAAAATCTTGATCTAAAACTTCTTCATCACCTTTATCTAAATCTATTAATCTCTTTTGTATGGCTTTGAGTAGAGTTACATCTTCATTAATCCTTACCTTAAGATATACGTCTGTAATCGCTGTACCAGAGCTAAGCATATCACTGACCGATTGCGGGTTTTTAAATCTCTTAAGTCCGGCTTCCTCTAGGGGGTTTATAGATATTACTTTACCGCCAGCTTCCTTACATTTAGACAGAGCTGTTAACATCCTTGGGTGGTTGGTTCCTGGGTTTTGTCCAATAACAATGACTACTTCAGCCTTGTGCAAATCATCAAGGGTTACAGATCCCTTGCCTATACCAACCGTTTCTGACAGTGCTACTCCGCTTGATTCGTGGCACATGTTAGAGCAATCAGGCATATTAAGCGTCCCATAAGCTCTAGCAAATAAGCCATATAAAAAAGCTGCCTCATTACTAGATCTACCTGATGTATAAAAAATTGCTTCATTTGGATCTTTAAGATTTGATAGCTCCTGCCCTAATAGTTCAAATGCATCTTCCCACTCAATCGGTCTATAGTGCACTTCCCCTGCCTCTAATATCATAGGGTGTGTAAGCCTTCCACTCTTTCCTATTTTATAGTCTGACCAGTTAGACATTTCTGTCACACTGTGCTTGGCAAAGAAATCAGTGGTCACTCTTTTGAGGGTAGCTTCCTCTGCCAGTGCCTTTGCCCCATTTTCGCAGTACTCACCAAGGACTGATCGTTTATCATCTGGGTCTGGCCATGCACAACCAGGACAATCTATTCCTCCTATTTGGTTTAACTTGGCTAGCGTTTGGAATGCTCTTACTGCACCCATCTCTCCCACCGCGTGTTCTAGTGCCACTTTTACCCCAGTTGCTCCAGCTGCATAGCTGGCAGGCTTAGTAACTTTGATGCCTGTAAATTCTTCGGAGGTATTTTCATTTATATTTCTTTTCTTTTTCGCCATAGCTTTGATAATTGATTTTTTAGAATCTGCTTAAATCCCTAAATCAAAATAAGTAATAATCTGTTCCACCACTTTATTCGGTTCTACTACAGTATTGTCAATAAACAAATAATTTTGGTTTTTGATCATTTCTCCACCACTACTTGTTTTATACTTTTTATCCGTTTCTATAAGATTTAGATTTGATAACTCAATATTCTTTTTGCTTGGCTTTGCCTTTATTCTATCGGGCAGTACATTTCTCTTCAATCTAGTCTGTAGATTCGCTGCCAATTCTACGATATAAAACTTCCATCCCTCAGACTCATAAATATGCTTAATCTCATCAACGTAATCCCAGTCGGATTGCTCATCAAAAGCCCATACTAATGTAAATATCATTCCTTTGAGCTCTCGACTTTTTGCAGTGGTATTAAAAACTAAAGATCGAATACCCTCATTTATCTTTTTAAATCCACTATCTCCATAATAGAAATATTTTAAAGCTAACTCTATCGAATCATGATTATGCAGCATCTTATAGTCTAGACGCTTTGCTAACTCTAATCCTACAGTCATTTTACCAACAGCAGGTGGACCCGTTATGAGAAAGAAATTCATTTGTAGAAATTAATTGTTAGGCTAAGTACCACTAGTATGATCTGAAGCAATCAACCATTTTCCGCCTATTTTCCTCCACAACAAAGTAAAATGTCCTGTAGGCTTATCATTAGCCCTCGTCAATGTATATCTACCTATCATGTAATAAGCATCAGCACTTATTGGGTCTAGCTTTATTATATCAAATTGTAGCTTTCCCATAGTCTCTTTGGTTGGGTACCCTTTTTTGTAGTTTGCTTTGGTTTGATCCCAACCGTAAGTCGGGCCTCTACTACTTATGAATGAGAGATCAGCAGATCTCCAATAGCTCTCCATGAATGCGTCTATATCACCTTTATTCCAATCTTGTTCTTGCGTCTGCATAGCAGCTGTGATTGCGGCTTTGCTTTCTTTAACTTCAGTATCTGATAATGCTTTAGTGGTATTGCAACTTAGAATAGTTGCGATAAGTAATAAGTAGAATTTTGATTTCACTTTACAAAATAATTTTATGTACGAAAAAAAGTCAACGTATAAATTGAATATAGAAAACGCAAGGAGTAATTCGCATTCCTTTTCTTACACTTGGCAATTAGATCAATTTACCAAATATTGGAATACTCCTAAAACTGGCAGGTGATCAGATGGCCAAAGATTGTTTACCCTTCGATCATCCACATTCCTATAACTCAATACTTTTAAATTCTTACTAAAAAGATAATCAATTCTTCGATCAGGAACGAACGAAGGATTAAAATGATTGAAAGTGCCCACAGGGCCATAAATCCTCGATTGTGAAACTACCCCAGAATCATCCAAAAATGATTTGAAGACTGATATTGGTGCTTCATTGGGCAAGCAGTTTAAATCACCCATCACAATGATACGTTCATTGCTGATTCCTAACTGCTTTATTTTTTCAACAATTAGGCTAGCAGAGTTTTCTCTAGCCAATGGCCCCATATGATCAAAATGAGTATTGAAAATATAGAAACCCATATTTGAGGATAGTTCTACAAATTGACCATAAGTACAAATGCGCTCCATAGAGGCATCCCAACCGACAGAAATTTCATTTGGGGTATCAGACAACCAAAAAGTAGCTTCATTAACTAACTTAAACCTTGCGGCATTGTAATATAGGGCTGTATACTCACCTTCCATTTTGCCATCGTCTCTGCCTACACCGATATAGCTGTACTGGTCACAATGCTGAGAGATATATTCTACTTGAGTATTCAATGCCTCTTGTACCCCTAGAAAATCAGGAGCGTAATAGTTTATAAGTTTTACAGTTTCTGCCTTTCGCAATTCCCACCAATTATCTCCGTCTTCAGGATTATTGTATCTGATATTAAAGGTCATGGCAGATACAGATTGTCCATAAGCGCAAAGGCTAGTCAAGCAGAATAGAATATTAAAAAGTACTTTTTTCAAAACCAATAATTTTTCCTTACTAACATAGACAATACTTCTCAGAAAGTAAGAAGCCTGATCTTTATATCTCTTTCCTTTTAAGCTTGATCTTTTTTTTAAATAAAAAAATAAAGCTATGCAAGTAAAGATGATAACTCATAAGAATATTAAGGTGCATATATAAGTAGGAAGAGACTTGGTTAATAAAATTATAAAGCCCCTGATAGATTTAATTCAGAAATCAAAAACAAACTATAAGTAGTAAACATTAGCAGAAATATATGATCTCAATTATATTGATTAACAATATCTACTTGATTCATTATAATTAGTTAAAGCTTGATCACTTTTTCTCAACCTTTTTATCATCTCCTTTAAAAAGATTACCACAACCATCTATAAACGCATGGAATACAGCCCCGAGATTAACTTCAAAGTTAGGCAGCAAGTCTATATCAACTGCTGAATCATAATCTACAGTTACACCGGCATCAATAGATTGGTCTGATGTTATATTTCCATCAGTCTCGTAATCAGCAGAAATCGATTGTGTCGATGGTAATAAGTTAGGGGGAGGTGTTCCTGCTAAAGTAGAATAGTAGTTGGGACAATTTGGTGGTTCTTGTACACAGATTCCAAACTCCCCATATTCATCAGATTCTGAGTCTATCACTCTAATATATAAGACTTCGTTAACCGCTCTCCCAAGCAAAATTACTTTACTATGATTACCTGTCCCACTATTATCATCACACCCACCTGCAATAGGTACTAGAGCACCGCATGTACCTGAATAAACTTCTATAACCATATCCGACAATCCGTTGGTAACTTCAAATGTAGTTATAGCTAACTCGCCAGTGCTAGGTACCGTAGTTTTAAACCATGCATCTGTAGAATTACCAGTTAATCCACAACTAATATTTGGCATCTCCCCAGAGGCAGTAAAGCAATCATTACTAAAAGTCGCAGGATTACAATTCGTATTATAAACTATGTCTATAGCATCCAAGCATATATTATTTAAGCCTATTCTTAGTTTAGGAGCATCCCAAAAATGATAATTATCATTATCAAATCCTTCCACAACATTATTGAATGGATCGATCCAAATACCGTAGCTATAGGTCCCATTTCCAGCACTAGAATTATTTAATGTAAAGTCTGGAACTGTAAAAGTAGCACCCGCACCTAATGAAGGAATTTCAATATTTTGAACCACAAAATTACCTCCACTTGGCCTAGATTCAACAAGCCAAATACTATCTAAAGCAATAGGTAAATTCCCAGTATTTTCTACAACAATATCCGAAACAACAACTGTGCTCCCTGTTATAGTTAATGACCCTTTGTCTTTTATGGAGAAGTTGGCAGGCACACTTTCAGGATTACAAGCAGGTGGTGACATATAATTATACTTAGAATTAACTGCATTAATATCACCAGCACTCAGTCCTATTCTTTGTCCAATATCTGTGCTTGTATTACCTCCAGGCACATTTATACTGATGGTAGGCTGACCATTACTCGAAAATGCAAATTCACTATAATGCATAATTGATTCATAGTCATATGAGCCTACATCTGCACCGGTATTATATTGGTCAAAATTAAATGCGTTTGCAGGAGTAATATTATTAGTATTGATTGTGACAAAAGTATTTCTATCAGCTCTAGATTGCTCATGATAGTGTCCAGCAGCATGCAATATCTCATGAATAGTGGCAGCGATACCGCATGCAGGATTGAGGTTTATTTCTTGCATCCCACCAATCATCCCTATCCAAGATGAACACCCCCCAGAGTTTACAAACTCAACGTAGTCTGTCTCTGTAGTACGTGGTACCATGCATAAGTTTGTATTATTAATAATATGATTTATAGCATAGTAAATCATATCTATATCAGGATAACCAGCCTCTATGGTATAAGGAATAACAGAACCTGGCCATTCTGCCGCAGCTATATTTAATATGGCAGCTTTCTTGATTAAGTCCTTCTCGGTACCAACGATTATGTCTCCTTGATAAATTAGAAGTCCATCAATTAACTGAGCATTAACAACTTGAGGCTTATTATTTAATAGTCTTAAATTAACTGGTACGACTTTACCTTCTAAACCGCCTATGACTTCTTCTAAAGTACAGCAAGGTTTATCTACTGATAGCCGCTGACCATACGAAGAAAGTGAAATCAATATTGTAAAAACAAGGTAGAGTGTTCTTTTCATAATATTTGTAATTAAAGAGAAATCTATTGAAATAAGTTGGAGCAAATTTCTGGAATTATCAATAGATTTAATCTACTGCAATATACAATTTTCATAGTTTTGAAAATAATATTTTCGCAGTCACAAGAGTGTCGATCATTATTGTAAATCCCTTATCACAGCTTTTACCATATTCATCTTAGATAGTGCGCCTCCAGATAAGTAACGTACCATCTTGAATTCTTTTAGCTCAAAGGATTTAAATATCTGATGTGCATTCTTTCCTTTTTTATATTCGCTTGATACGTCATTATAAAAGGACTCTAAGAATTTTAGTTTTTTAGTAAGTTTTTCTTTTCCACGTGTGAATTGTGGATTATGTCCACATAAGAGCACATCAAAATCGAGCTCAAGAATATTTTTGATAGAAAGTATTTGCTGTATCATACTTTCTTCTTTTAAAAAATAACCGATGTATGAATTCACATAAAGATCTGCGCTAAAAAGCCACTTATTATTTGGTTCATATAGTGCTACCATGTCAATAGCATGCCCCGGAATATCTATGATCTCAAATTTATACTTCTTTGTCTTTATAGATCTTTGAATAGGAATAATAGTATGAAATGGAGGTCTGTCGCCCCAGGTCATTTTCTGTGACAGTGATATGCGTGGTGGCGCTTTCATTATTTCACTACAAAGTTGAGAGGCGTAGACTGGGCAATCAAAATGCTTCTGGAGTAAATAAATATTCCCTGAGTGGTCTTCGTGATAATGGGTTATAAAAATTTTATCTACTTCTAAATCTTTTATCAGATCTAAGACATCTTCACCCATTCTACGATGTCCAGTATCTATCAGCATACCGTCAATATAGTAGATATGGGAATACAGTTTTGGTTTACCCATTATACTTTGACCAAACTTGAAGCCTTTAATTTCTTGGTAAGAAAATGAGTCAACAATTTTCATCAGCAGATAAATCTAAGCTAGTAGTCCAGCCATACCCTGCTGAAGCTTTAAGGCAGAAGTCCTTGCTGATACTCCATAGTCGTCCCCATCAGACGCATAGATAATACCTCTTGATGAGTTTATCAATAAGCCTACATCCTCATTCATACCATACTTGCAGACACCTTCTAAGGAGCCTCCCTGAGCCCCTACACCTGGTACCAGTAGAAAGTGTTTGGGTACTATTGATCTAATATTCTTAAATTCTTCCGGATGAGTAGCTCCAATAACGTACATAATATTATCACCCCATAATTGTGAAATTCTGAGTACAGATTCATATAGATGTTCGCTATCTGGCTGCTGTATAAACTGAAAATCCTTACTCCCTTTATTAGAAGTCAATGCAAGCAGAATAACCCACTTACCACTAAAATCTAGAAAAGGCTCAACGGAGTCTCGACCCATATATGGTGCAACGGTAATCGCATCAAAGTTAAACTCCTTAAAAAATGCTTCTGCATACTTTTTAGAAGTGTTACCGATATCGCCTCTCTTAGCATCTGCGATCGTAAAGATATCATCAGGAATATAGTCTAGAGTCTTAGCTAAAGTCTCCCAGCCCTTTATCCCCATAGCTTCATAGAAAGCTATATTAATCTTGTAGCAAGGTGTGATATCATGAGTAGCATCTATGATACCCTTATTAAATTCAAAAATAGGATCGTCTTTATCTAAGAGATGCTTAGGGATTTTTGTTAGATCAGAGTCTAAGCCAACTGAAAGAAAAGATTTTTTAAGATTTATAAGATCGATTAGTTCACTTCGCTCCACTTATCCGATTCCATTTACTGCCTCTACAGATTCTATCTGCGGAAATTTAGATTTGATTGTTTGTTCTATTCCAGCTTTCATAGTCATGGAAGACATCGAGCACATCTCACAATTACCTAGCCACTTGATCATTACTTTTTGATCATCTGTCACATCCACTATCTCTACATCTCCTCCATCTACTTTCAGATGCGGCCTGAGATCATCTAGTGCTTTGTCTAGTTGTTGTATAAGCTCTTGTTTTTCAGCTACTGACATATAGTAAAGTTATCAAAATTATCTGGTTGTTATTTCGACTATTTTAGTCGGATCATACAATTCATTCCTTAATTCTACCTGTTTTACAAGGTTTTCAGCAATTGTCATGTAATAATCTTTGGTTTCATCTCCCTTTTGAACCGAAGGCATGCCGATATCACTATTCTCTCTTATCGCGGTTATCAGCGGTATTTTACCAAGTATCATCGATTTACTTTTCTTTGCTAGCGTCTTGCCTCCCCCTTTACCAAAGATGTAGTACTTATTATCAGGCAATTCTGCTGGAGTAAACCATGACATATTCTCTACTATCCCAAGAATTGGTACGGCTATATTTTCTATCATAAACATATTCATCGCCTTGACTGCATCGGCTACTGCTACTTCTTGAGGAGTCGTGACAATCACTGCTCCAGTCACCGGTACTGTCTGTACTAATGTAAGTTGTATATCGCCTGTACCTGGTGGTAAATCGATGATAAGATAGTCTAGATCTGGCCAAATAGTATCATTAATAAACTGTTTAATAACTCCTCCTAATCTTGGACCTCTTAATACAACAGCTTGCTCCGGTTCTATGATAAAACCAATCGAGATTACATGAATCCCATATTTCTCTATTGGTATTAATTTATGCTTACCATAAACATCCTTAATCTTTGGGCGTTTGCCCTTGAGGTCCATCATAGTAGGTAACGATGGGCCCCAAATATCAGCATCAAGTAGTCCTACTCTAAATCCTTTCTCTCTAAGAGCTAAAGCTGTATTTACACTTACCGTAGATTTTCCTACACCACCCTTTCCAGAACCTATAGCAATTATATTTTTTATTTGAGGAAGAGTCGTATTTTTTGCTGGGGTAGATTTCTCAGCTGATTTCATATGAATATGCACATCTACATCAATATAAGCCAGCTTTATTGCATCGATGCACGCTTGATGTAACTGCATTTTAGTATTCGCATCTGCACCTGTCACATCTAGTGCAAAATATACTTTATTATCCTCAATTTTAAGATCAGAGATAAGTCTGGCAGTTATGATATCCTGTCCTGATCTTGGATCTAACACCGACCTTAATGCTTCAACTATCTTATTATTATCAATCATGAAAAAGTACCTATTTGTATTCAAAAATATAACATTATAGCTTTGGGTAAAGTTGTACGCAAATGGAAAGCGTTTTTGATACCTTTGTTATACCAGTGAGGAAAGAATCTGCATGAAAATATACCATGATCTTAATAGTCTACCCGCATTTACTAAGGCAGTAGTGACCATAGGTTCTTTTGATGGATTGCACACAGGCCATCGGCAGATTATAGAAACCATTACCGAGCTAGCTGGAGACTGTGATGGAGAGTCTATCGTTATTACGTTTGACCCACATCCTCGACAAGTTATTTATCCTAATGACGACAGTATGAGATTGCTCAATACAGTCGAAGAAAAGATAATGCTATTTCAAGATACAGGTATCGATCATTTAGTTATAGCGCCGTTCTCCATAGAGTTCTCTCAGATTAGTTCTAAGGAATATATAGAGAGTTTTTTACTCAGCAAGTTTAACCCTCGCTATATCGTAATCGGCTATGATCATAAATTTGGGCTTAACCGACAAGGAGATATAAACTCTCTTAAGGCCTATGAGTCAGATAGCCTAGAGATCATAGAAATAGAAAAACAAGAAATAGATGATCTCGCCATTAGTTCAACTAAAATAAGAGAGGCAATAAACAATGGGTATATAGATAAAGCTAACAAACTATTGAGCCATCCTTATGTCTTAAAAGGTAAGGTTGTACATGGCAAAAAACTCGGTAACACAATAGGCTTCCCTACGGCAAACATAGAACCGCTACACCACTCTAAACTTATCCCCTCTGAGGGAATTTATGCAGTACGTATAGAAGTAGAGCAAGTGATGTATGAGGGGATGCTGTACATAGGTACTAAACCGACGGTCGATGATGAATTAAAATTAGTAATAGAAGCAAATATCTTTGACTTTAATCAAAACATCTATGGGAAAGAAGTTTGCTTGCACTTTATAGAATATATCAGGGAGGATCAAAAATTTGAAAATATTGGTCAACTCACCTTGGCTCTAAAGGCTGATGAAAAGAGAGTCAAAGAAATATTCAAATCATATAACCTTAATTTAAATCTATCTGATTGTACTATTGCCATCCTTAATTATAATGGATTAGAATATCTAGAGGCCTACTTAGGAGATGTAGAGTTTAGTACAAGAGATAAGGTTGATGTATTGGTTATAGATAATGCATCAAAAGATGAATCGGTAGCTTATGTCAAATCTTGGCACCCCGGTATTAAGATTAATTCATTAGCTGAGAATTACGGCTTTGCAGAGGGATATAATCAAGGGCTTAAGTCAGTAAATACTCCCTACACCGTAATACTTAATTCCGATGTAAAGGTGACTGAGAACTGGCTCGACCCTCTAATCAAAATCATGGAATCAGATAGTAGTATCGGATGCATCCAGCCAAAGATTAAATCTCTAGAACACCCTGATGAATTTGAGTACGCTGGTGCAGCAGGTGGTTTTCTCGATAACTTAGGATATCCATTTTGTAGAGGTAGACTATTTGATACCGTAGAGAAAGACACTGGACAATACGATGATGAGCAAGAAGTATTTTGGGCTAGCGGTGCAGCGATGATTATCAGGACTAAGTTATTCAAAAGACTGGGAGGCTTTGATAAAGACTTTTTTGCTCATATGGAGGAGATAGATCTTTGCTGGCGAATAAAGAGGGCTGGGTATAAGATTATATACTCATCGGCTTCTACTGTCTATCACTTGGGAGGAGGGACATTATCTTATGATTCGTCAAATAAAATATTTTTGAACTTCAGGAATAATCTTGCCTTGCTAACTAAGAATGAGCCTTCAAGAAAGCTATTCTGGAAATTACCTACTAGACTAGTACTTGATGGAATAGCTGCGTTGCGATTCTTATTTAGTGGGAATGTAGCCGCGTTCTTTGCAGTGATCAAAGCACACTTTGGGTTTTACGGTAGATTTTTTAGCTTGTTAGCTAAACGTAAAAAATTTAGTGCTCAACTAAAAGACATGTCTATCGGCGCCGAAAATCTAAGTGGAAGATACTCAGGCAATATTATAATGAAATACTTTTTGAACGGTAAAAAGAAATTTTCTGATCTATAAATCAAATCATGAAAAAGAAAAAATACGATCTACTTCATGAAGATGAAGATTATATCATCATCAATAAATCAGCACCTCTACTGAGCTTACCAGATCGCTGGGACCCTGAGATCCCCAATGCACTCCACTACATGAAAGTTAAGGCCGACGACATCTATATGGTGCATCGTCTTGATAAAGAGACATCAGGAGTCATGGTATTTGCAAAAAATGAAAAATCTCACGCTCACGCATGCCGTCTATTTGAAAACAGAGATGTGCACAAAGAATATCTTGGAATAATCGAAGGCAACCTATCAGCTAAATCTGGAGAAATAGACCAACCAATTATGAGTCTACCATCCAGCAAAGGAAAAATGCATATCAATCCTGAAGGTAAACCTTCGCTGACTGAGTATGATGTACAAGTATCTTTTAAAGGATATAGCGTTGTGAAATTCGTTCCTAAATCTGGAAGAACTCATCAAATCAGAGTACATACAGCTTTTCTTGGAGCTCCAATTTTGGCCGACAAGGTATATGGATACTCCAATGAGTTTAGACTGTCAACCATTAAACGTAGAAAATTTAAATTAAAAAAGAATGAAGTCGAAAGACCACTAATGGCTAGGCATGCACTACATGCCCATAAAATTAGTTTTGACGGAATTAATGGTAAGCTTATCAGTGCTGAGCATGAGCCTCCTAAAGATATGAGAGCTACCATCAATCAGATGGGTAAATGGATTGCAGAATAGCTAATCGACAACATGACAAATCGATCTTTTACAAGTCAATATTTTGTAGTGGGATTAAGAAAATAGAATCCTAATTCCTATACAACTCATAGGAGCACAATGCTTAGCAGTTAGGGATCATCTTGTCCTACGTTTTTAAATCAATTCATTGTCCTTATATTTAACTTATGGGATCGACAATAGCATTTAGTGCGGAGATTTATAACGCTCGTAGAAAGTCACTTAAAGAAAAAATGGGCTCAGGGAAAATCCTCCTAATGGGGAATGATGAAGCCAGTATGAATTATACAGATAATACTTATCCATACCGGCAGGATAGCACATTTTTGTACTACATAGGTATAGCCCAACCTGGTCTAAATGCAATTATTGATATAGATAAAGATGAAACAATACTATTCGGTGATGATCCTACTATTGATACAATAATCTGGATCGGCAAGACACCTAAGATATCAGAGTTAGCCGAGCGGGTAGGTATCCATCTGGTAGAACCAAGTAGTCAATTAATAAATTTTGTAACCGATGGAATTCATTACCTACCTCCATACAGAGACAAGCACATCCTAAAGTTGAGAGCTTGGACTGGTACAAAATCCTTGCAACCATCAATACAACTAGTAAAGGATATTATAACACAACGCTCAATAAAGTCTCCTGAAGAAATCGAACTATTAGATAAAGCTTCATCGATATCAAGAGCAATGCATCGTGCAGTAATCAATAATGTAGAAGCCGGTATGTCAGAATATCAATTGATCTCTTACGCAAGTAAGGTCGCTTGGGAACATAACTGCCAATTTGCCTACCCTGCTATCATGACTAAAAATGGTCAGACCTTACATAATCATTATTATGGAAATGTACTCCAAGATGGTGATATGGTACTCTATGATGGCGGAGCAGAATTGTCAAGTGGTTATTGTGGCGATCTGACTAGAACATTTCCTGTCAATGGAACCTTCACATCATTACAGCAACAAATATATGACCTGGTGCAAGATATGTATGATGGCGCAGTTGCTATGAGCAAGGTAGGTGTAAAGTATCTTGATGTACACTTACATGCAGCTAGGATAATGGTTAGTGGGTTAATCGACATTGGCTGGATGAGAGGTAATGTCGATGATGCATTAGCTGTTGGCGCTTTCACCGTTTTTTTCCCTCATGGCTTAGGGCATATGTTAGGCCTAGATGTGCATGATATGGAAAATTTTGGAGAGGAGTATGTTGGCTATACTGATACACTCAAAAAGTCCACTGAATTTGGGTTAAGGTCTTTAAGACTAGGTAGAGAATTACAAGCGGGGTTTGTCATAACCATAGAGCCAGGCATTTATATGATACCGGAGCTCATCAGCCAAAGAGGACGAGAAGGGTTATTTAAAGATTTTATTAATTATGAAACCATAAATAAAAATCTAGACTTTGGAGGCATAAGGATCGAGGATGATTATCTAGTCCAGGAGTCAGGAGTCAGGATTTTGGGTGATGACACAATATAAAATACAGTTTTATCAATTTTGCAAATCATTGAATTACAAACCACTATGAAGTCTAATCTTTATGGCTAAGATTAGCTAAATGAATTCTAAAAACGAGTAAAACTTCAAACAGTTACCAATCGATTTAAACTACGATTGTATTAATTTCATTGATATAGATTATAAACAAAATAAATGGCTGAAAAAATAGATAAGGCGGTACAAACCATGATGGATAATCTAAAAAAAATATCAGGTAAGTCTCTCGACGAATGGATTACAGTGGTCAACAAACAAAAATTTAGTAAGCATGGCGAATATCTAAAATACCTCAAAGGAGAACACGGCTTAACACATGGCTACGCTAACCTTATATCCATGAAAGCTAGAGCAGCCGACTCAGGGTCAGTAGAGGATAAAGAGAGTCTAGTCACTGCTCAGTACAATGGAAAAGAATCTCTTAAACCAATCTATGATAAACTACATAAAGTGATTACTAAATTAGGAAAGGATGTCGAAGTATCCCCTAAAAAAGCCTATGTGAGCATGAGGCGCAAAAAGCAATTTGCCATGTTAATACCAGCCACTAAAACTAGATTTGATTTAGGGCTCAATCTAAAAGGAACAAAAGGTGATGGTGTTTTGGAGGAAATCACTAAAGCAAATACTATGTGCTCGCACAAGATAAAACTGAATACCGTTAAGGATGTTACTAAAGAAGTCACAGATTGGGTTAAGAAAGCCTATGAGGCTGCCGGATAAAGAATGATCACAGATGTTAGCAACACCCAAAGCAGAAATCACGATTACAGATCAACTAGTTAGAAAATTGATCAACAGTCAAATCCATGAGCTAGATAATTTACCACTTAAGTACATGGATGCGGGATGGGATAACGTGATGTATCAACTTGGTGATGATTACTTAATACGTTTACCAAGAAGGGAATTAGGAGCTAAGTGTATGAGTAATGAACAAGTCTACCTTGATTATTTACCAGATGAGCTACCGATAGAAATCCCTAGAGTGATATATGCAGGTAATCCTGAGGGTGACTATCCATGGCAATGGAGTGTATTACCTTATTTTCCTGGTAAAGCAGCTGATATTGCATCCGCTGATATTAATCAAGCTGAAAGGTTAATGAAATTCTTAAAATGTATTCATAAACCTGCTAACGGAGTGGCTCCGCAAAATGAGTATAGAGGAGTAGATCTAGCTGAACGAACTGATGATATAGAAACAAAACTATCAAATATTAAAACTTATCTTGCCGAAAAATACTCAACAATAAGAGTATTATGGTATAAAGCTTTAGCTGCTAATCCCAATGAAGAAGATAATTGGATTCATGGAGATTTACATCCTAGAAATATACTAGTTGATAATGGAAAAATCTCAGCAATAATAGATTGGGGGGATATTACATCTGGAGATATTGCTACAGATTTGGCATCAATATGGTTATTGTTTGACGACAGAGCAGCTAGAGAATATGCTGTCTCTGCATATGGAATAAATAAAGATTTACTCAATCGCACAATCGGGTGGGTCATATATTTTGCTACTGTATTTTATGAAAATGGAATAGCAGATAACCCAAGGCATCTTAAAATTGGAGAGCAGGCGTTTACTCGTTTGATAGAAGATTTTGGCTAGAGAATTTAGTTTTAATAATGCCCGTTTAATAAAAGACGCTAACAAAGATTGTGAGATTTACATTTAGATTACTACTGATAACCCTAGTTCTGTTTTTTGGAGTTATAGGGAATGAGGTGCAAGGACAGTTATTAGATTCCGCAGGTTTTAAAAAGACCGCATTGCCTATAGCCTTCTTTCTGCCTGAGACGAGCTTTGGTTTTGGAGTGTCTGGTATGGGCACTTTTAGACTTAATGGCGAACCGACAGAATCTAAGACCTCAAGTATTATCTTAGGAGCAAGCTATACGCTTAAAAATCAGATACTCTTCTTCCTCCCCTATGAAATCTACAAGAGAAACGAAAACATTAGAGTAAAAGGAGAACTCGGTTTTTACAAATATTTTTATAACTACAATGGCCTAGGAGCAAATTCAAATTATGCTGACTTAGAGACTTATGAAGTTATCTTCCCTAGGCTTGTATTTACCTACAGTAAAGCTGTTACTAAAAAATGGAAACTTGGTATAGGCTATAAGTATGATAACTTCGATATAACAGATACTAAGGATGGAGGACTGTTAGAAACAGATCAGCCTGTCGGTTATCAAGGAGGACGAAAATCATCTATAACACTACAGGCATATACTGACACCAGAGATAATACACTATCGACTTACAAAGGTTACTATATCGAAGGAATCTTACAACGAGGCGATGATCTTTACTTTTCGGATTTTGATTATTTCAGATTTGAATTAGATATGAGATACTTTATCCCCGTAAAGGATAATATTATTCTGGGAGGTCAATTCTTCCTAATAACCTCTGATCAAAACACCCCATTCTTTGATCTAGGGTATGGAGGAGATTCCAAACACGCTAGAGGATACCCTGATCGCAGATTTATTAATCATAATATCATTGCATCACAGCTTGAAATTAGATACCCTATTTTCAAAAGAATAAGAGGAGCGACTTTTATTTCTTCTTTGCTAGTCCCTGATGAATTATTTAGTCCATTTGCAAATCAAGCTAATTGGGCTGTAGGTACTGGTATCAGAGTTATATTAAGACCTGAAGATAGGACATCTATCAGGCTTGACATTGCTAAAGGTGCTGATGGTTACAATTATTATTTTTTAGTAAATGAAGCATTTTGAAATTAGATATTATTATACCTTGCTATAATGAGGAGCAAAATCTTCTATCCTTACTTCCGTATCTAAATCGTACCCCTTCGTTAGGCCATATCCAGATTTTCGTAATAGATGCCTCACAATCAGATGATAATACGCAATCAATATGCGAACAAAATGGAGTAAGCTATTTGCGATCAGACCAGTCACAACGAAGTATACAAATGAATTATGGCGCACAGCAATCCTCCAGTGAGGTGCTGTTATTCCTTCATGCAGATGTGACACCTCCAAAAGATTACTACGAACTAATTAAGGAAGCTATAGAAGATAACAACTCATGTGGATGCTTTGCCTATAAATTTGATAGCAACAAAATTTTACTAAAGCTGAATTCCTACTTTACTAAGTATAAAGGCTTTTTTACAGGTGGCGGGGATCAAGGTTTATTTATTACAAGAGATGCTTTTAACGCCCTTGAAGGGTTCTGTGCAAAGCACGTAATCATGGAGGATTTTGACTTATACAAGCGAGTAAAAACAAAAGGATTTCGCTTCAAAATAATAAAATCTAAGGCAATAGTCTCCGCAAGAAAATATGTTAAAAATTCATGGTTGAGAGTGAACTTGATTAATCTTATAGCTGTATTAAGATATAAGATTAATCCAGATCCACAGTCAATTAAAATTTTCTATCATAAGTGGCTAAATAATTAGTCTACACTCAATTAATGAATAATCATCACTTTCCTGATCTTGTAGTTATTATCTGATTCTACTTTTATCAGATAGGTACCGCTTTCTAGACTAGAAGTATTAATTGTGGTATTATAATAATTCTGCTTCTTGACAGTCTTAGCCATTATTTCTTTACCAAGTATATCAAATATAGTTAGCCTAGATTGATCACTTAGAGAGGTTATCTCTACTTTTAAATCTTGAGTCTGCGCTACAGGATTAGGGAATATTTTAAAGTCGAGATAGTACTCTAGTTTGTTAGGAGCAATTTCTTTGCTATGGGAAATACCCAAATTGGCACTAGACTCATTACATTGCTCTACTTTGATGTCATCAATAAATACTATATCGGCATTATTTGAAGCATCACATCTAAATCTTAGGTGAGTATTATTAGTAAACGGCCCTTCGATATTTGCTGTACCCGTATATCTGATATTATTTCTAAATTCATCATTTTTATTCCATTCTTCTACTGTAGTAAAAGTCCTACCTCCATCAGTAGATAACTGTAGCCAAAAATCTTCAGAACTATTATCCATACTTAATGGCAAGTAGCTAAACTCTACATTAATTTGACTCGCCTGTGCCATTGCTAAACGTTTAGATGTTAATACAGACTGGTCAGTGTTATCTCTCAGCCTTATACAGTATTCTCCGCTATTAGCATACTGACTAAATCTTGCTCTACTAGCATCTGCTTGTCCTACTTGCCAACCATCTAAGCCTGCCTCAAAATCCGTCAAACTTACCATTGTACAGCCTAGATTACCTGAGCAGTCAGAGCCAGTATTATCTGGATTACACGAATCATTATCATCTGGATCTTCTGCAGCACATACACCGTCATCATCTTGATCTGTAACCGTACCTCCACTACAATCGCAATTGGCTTCTGCGTACCTTTCGCCTGTTGTGCAAGGATCACCATCGTCACATCTCCTACCAAAAAGATCATTGCTTAAATCAGGACACTCATCTTCTCTATCGCATATGCCATCATTATCACTATCAGCCAGTGGTGTACCTTTACAATTACAATCATCATCATACCTATCATTCACAGTACAAGGATCGTTGTCATCACATCTACCACTACATTCTGCAGCATCACCATTAACACAAAATTGTTTCTTTTCACTGCGAGAAAACTCTCCACCTTCGATAAGCACTTGTCCATTGCTCATAGAGATCATATAACCACCATCTCCTTGGCGACAGCAAATCCCATCACCATAGGTATCAGTAATATCAAAGTCATAACACCCAGGAGAAAGACAGATAGATATATCTCTAGTATTGCCTCTATCTTGACTAAAGTATCGAGGGCTTTCTAGGACTACTTGACCAGCACTATTTGTTATCGCCCACGCAGTTTCTCCAGGATACTTATCCAATGTAAGCCTAACCACAACATCGATACACTCTCCGCAAGAAGTCGGAGTACAAGGATCATTATCATCTGGATCTAATACAGCACAAACACCATCACCATCTCTATCTACTGTTCCTTGAGAGGATTCACAATTACAGTTAGAGGTGTATATCTCATCATCAGTGCATGGGTCGCCATCATTACACCTAGCACCTATTAGATTATTCTTGAGATCTGGACAATCATCTCGATCATCACAGATTCCATCATTATCTGTATCGCGCTTAGGTGTTCCTATACAATCACAATTATTATCATATTCATCATTGATTGTACAGTCATCTTTATCATCACACGGACCCGTACAATTGTTTGTATCAGAACTAATACAGAAATCATTAATATCTTCCTTATCAAACTCTCCTCCAGAAAATAGAACTTCTCCAGTATCATCACGAGTTACTTTATATGACCCTTCCCCTTGGCCACAACAGAGTCCATCACCATATTTATCTTTCATCACGAAAGTATAGCATGCATCAGATACACACAATCTTGATCTTACAGTAGTTCCTTTAGCAAAATTCCCATATCCAGATCCTGAGGTAATTAAGACATTCCCACTTTCTCCTCTAATCTCCCATGAAGTCTCAGCGGGTCTCTTATCTAGTACAACTGTTATGGTTAGGTTGGTGCAAGTGGGACAAGCGTTAGGCGTACAAGGATCTAAATCATCTGGATCTTCCTGAGCACATACACCATCTAAATCAACATCGGTATATTCTCCTACACAACTGCATGCTGCATTGATCTCATCATTAATTGTACATGGATCATTGTCATTACATGGCTGTCCTTTGTCTTCACAATCACCACATACCGCAAGACATGATGCCGCATTAACTGTAGACCTAATTAAATCTCCTGGTTGTTTCCCAAAACCAAGACTAAAATCAATACCAACATTATTCAATAAATGACAGTAGCTCATAATAGTACCAGCATTAGGAATCGTACCTCCACATTCTTCTCCTGATGGATCACATGCATCTAAGGAAGTATTGTTGCCATTCCACACACAAGCATGTGTATGTGGCGATCCTAAGTTATGACCGATCTCATGCGCTAATATTCCTACAGACCACGAATAGGTAGGTACATTAGAAAAATAATCATCGATACCACTAGTGCCGTATGCAAAAGGGCTGCAAAGCGCATCTACATAAGCAATACCTCCATTCTGTTCGAAATTAATTAGATGGGCTATATCACCATTAAAGTTTCCATTTAATCGATCACTAAATTCGTTTAAAAGACTAGTCGGGTTATTTCCTGAATAGGGATCATTAATATCCCAAACTAATATTTCACTCAGCAGTAAATTAACAGATTCTTCTGCGTAAATGGTAGCTACTTGAGCAAAGAGACTGGTGATGAAATTTGTTACCCCTGTAACCGATCCTTTATCTTGGTAGACATCAAATTGTGTTTCTATGTAGACACTTACACAGTTATCTACTACACTATTTTTTGAGATCTTATTGTCAATTTTGTTGGTGCCAATTTTTTGACCGTCTTCAGTATGGCATGTAAAATTATTGGTATAATCAAGATCTGTTTCTTTGTAAATTATATGAAAGTTTTCATCCTTTAACTTACCTAAGTTGTAGGTCTTGCCATCTACCGATATAATCCCTACAACCTCTTTTCCTCTGAAATTTAATGTGACAAGAGATGCTTCATCTCCATCTATTTTTCCTTGATAGTTTATACCTAAATCTATATCTAATGATTGAGTGGGATCTGATGCCTTTCTCACCTTAAAGTTGGGAGTAAAGATATTTACCTTAGACAGCTTTGCTACTTTGACATCATCGCCAATCGGAATATCTAAGTTGATTGATTCAGCATCGCTAATTATTAAATTAACGAGTTGTTCCGTCTTCAATGATAATAGATTGAAGTCTGATAAAACTTGATTCGTTTTTTTGTTTTTAAGTGCTTTGGGTGATTCCAGATCAAATATGGATACCGTATTAGTGACACTGATGGGTCTTATCTGGTTACTAGCATTTTGTGCTAATGAGAGTTGCCCAAAAAGAGGCAAGCCAATGGCACCAAATATAACGTACAATACAATCTTTACAATTAGTCTATGGGTATGCATAGCAATTTCAATTTTTGGGTTAGAATACCTAAATCCTAAACTGACTGGGGATCAGAAGCCAAGATAAGAACTATCTTAAATGTATAAGTAAAGTTGGTGTATTTTGTAATCATCGCGACTAGGGAAAACCCCTAGAAATGCCCCTTAATACTAGAAATGTCCTAGCAACACTATAAGATTTGCAAAAGCCATACCTCATTTGGTTAATTAGCCTAAATAATCAAGAGATACATATAAAAAGTCCGCTTAAGCACTTACTGGTTAGGGCTACTATTTACATAGTAATAGTATCAATACAACCTCTATAAAAGGACGAAAAACAGGGAATAATAGTAGCCAAACTAATCTAAGATTCAACTAGGATAAGCTTTTCAGCAAGCTTTTCCCACTCTTCATTTTTATTTACTATTTCTACTTTTACACTATCATACTTTTTTATAACATCTGCAGAGTCATTTGAGGTATAAAAGTCTTCCACTCCCATCTTTACTTCTAATTTTGTTTTCTTATTCTCTAGTTTTTCTATATCGCGCTCTATGTACTGAAGTTGCCTTTTTAGCTTTTTTAGCTCATCATCGCTTATTTCGGGTTTTTCCTGAACGACTTCTTTCTTTTGTTTGGTTTTCTTTTCTACTTCTCTCAGGTTTTGTGCCCCTCTTTTTTCTAAAAAATATTCTATTCCGCCCAGATAAGTATACATATCACCATCTCGCACTTCTAGCGTTTTATCTGCCAGACCTTTGAGAAAGAAACGATCATGAGAAATAATAAGCAAGGCACCTTCGTAAGCTTTTAAAGCATCTTTTAGCACCGTCTTTGAACTTATATCTAAATGATTTGTCGGCTCATCGAGAATCATAAGGTTATAAGGCGTCAATAAAAATTCGGCTAAGGCTAAACGAGTTTTTTCTCCTCCTGATAAAACTTTTACTTTTTTGTCCACATCCTCCCCTGAGAATAAAAAGGAACCCAATATACTGCGCAACTTTGTCCTCATATTTGCAGGAGAAGCATTCTCTAAAGTCTCCAGCACTGTTAGATCTCCATCTAGAAAATCTGTTTGGTTTTGATGAAAAATCCCAATTTCTGTATTATGACCATGCTCGATACTACCTCTTGTGAGTTCTAGCTCATGCATAATTAACTTAGATATTGTACTCTTCCCTTGTCCATTCTGGCCTACAAGTGCTACCTTCTCTCCTCTCATAATTTGGAAACTAAGGCCATCTAATACTTTCTTTTCTCCGAATGATTTTGCTATGTCTTTAGCATCTATAACTATTTCTCCAGATCTGGGCGGTGGTAGAAACCGTACCGCCATAGCGCTATTGTCTTCTTCTAAAGTTGTTATAGGTTTTATCTTGGCGATTTGCTTCTCTATTGACTGCGCCATGCTAGTCTTACTTGCCTTTGCCTTAAATCTTTCTACTAGTCTTTGCTTTTCGGCGATCATCTTTTCTTGATTCTTAGATGCAGAGTCAAGTATCTCTCGTTGTTGCTCCCTAATTACCATAGCCTTTGTATATGGTGCTGCAAACTCAAACAAGCTTCCATTAACTACCTCTATAGTTTTCTTAGTCGCATTATCTAGGAATTCCTGATCGTGAGAGACTACTATTAAGGCCTTATTAAATTTTTCTAAATACCCCTCCAACCATAAAATCGATTCTATATCTAAAAAGTTAGTCGGCTCATCAAGAAGTAAAACATCAGGTGAAGTAAGTAGTAATTTAGCTAACTCAACCCTCATCTGCCATCCACCACTAAAGGTTTCCATAGGTTGATTAAGCTCATGCTGCTTAAATCCTAAACCCTTTAAAAATCTCTCTGCTTCTGCCTTGAGCAACTCCGGGTTTTCAAAAGCTAGTTGCTCACTTAAAGAGGTTATCTTATCTATGACCGCAGCATACTCAGGACTCTGATAGTCGGTCATAACAGCAAGCTTCTCGTTAAGCTCATCTATCTCCTTATCAATTTTTGCCGACGAGTCAAATGCAGTCATAGCTTGATCTATGACATTGATTCCTATCTCAAAATTTAGATGCTGCTTTAAGTAGGCTAGATTTGAAATATTAGAATACTCTACTAAACCATGGTCAGGTATTTGCTCTCTGGATAAAACTTTAAAGAGTGTTGATTTACCTGCTCCATTACGACCTACTAGACCTATCTTATCATTATCCTTGATACTTACACTTAGATCATCAAATATAGTTCGAGGTCCAAAGTGGAGGGTTACGTTTTTTAGAAGGATCATTAATTAAGATTATTAGAATCAGGTACTTGTGAGATTACACTGTAGACATTTCCCATGTTTTTTAGGATAGCCTCCCACAGCATTTTGGGAGACAGTTTAAAAATATAATTAGGATCCATATCAGTGATTACCCATGAGCCCATTTCCATTTCCGCTTCCAGTTGCCCCGTAGACCACCCAGAGTAGCCTAGAAAAAATCTGATGTTTTGAGTCTGTACTAAACCATTTTTGATTAAGAATTTTAATTTTTCAAAATCCCCTCCCCAAAAAACACCTTTCATAACTTCTACACTATTATCTAAAATACCACCTACATTATGCACATAATGTAAAGTGTCATTAGCTACAGGACCACCGTAATATACTTGTGCATCTATCTCTGGAAAATCACCTACCAAGTCCTCTATCTTGAGATCTATAGGCTTGTTAAGTATAAATCCGACTGTACCGTCATCTTTTGTGTGGTCACACAAAAGAACTGCTGATCGCTTAAAATTACCATCCATCATAAATGGCTCAGATACCAATAAATTACCTTTGGTTAGTGTAGTCATCTCAGGCAAAATTACAAAGATTCCACTGGAATACTTCGATCTATTCTTCTCATAAAGCCTGCTAGTACTTTACCCTTACCTCCTACCTCATAAAAGTTATTAGCCCCATCCGCAATCATATTTTGTAGCGTCTGTGTCCATTTGACCGATGAGGTTAGTTGACTGATTAGGTTAACCTTAATCACCTCAGGATCCGTTGTAGCCTTTGCAGTTACATTCTGATATATGGGCGCTATGGGTGCACTGAAGGTTGCTTCCTTGATTGCTGCAGCTAGTTCTTCCTGTGCAGGCATCATCAGCGGCGAATGGAATGCTCCTCCTACTGGTATTTTAATCGCTCGCTTTGCACCCTTAGATTTTAGTATTTCTATTGCTTGGTCTATACCTTGTTCTGTTCCCGAGATAACTAATTGTCCTGGGCAATTATAATTAGCAGGAACTACCACAGCTTCAACACCGGTGCAGACCTCTTCTATTATTGGATCATCTAATCCTACAATGGCAGCCATGGTACCTTGAGTAGCATTGCAGGCAGCTTCCATGGCATTAGCTCTGATAGAGACTAGTCTAAGACCATCTTCAAAACTAAGTGCTTTATTAGCTACCAATGCAGAAAACTCTCCTAGCGAATGACCAGCAACCATCTTAGGGCTAATACCTTTATCCGTAGTTAACAAGGTTATGATACTATGCAGGAATACTGCTGGTTGAGTAATCTTAGTTGCCTTAAGATCATCCGCGGTACCATTAAACATTACATCAGTAATCTTAAAGCCAAGAATGTCATTGCCTTGTTCAAAAAGTTCTTTTGCTAGCGGATCTGTATCGTACATATCCTTTCCCATGCCTTCAAACTGTGAGGCTTGGCCAGGAAATAAAAATGCGTTTATCATAAATTATCTAAGTGATGCACTTACTAAGTTAAGAAACTCTGATCGGGTTTCAGCTTTCTCAAAAGCTCCTTTAAATGCTGAGGTTGTTGTTGATGAATTTTGCTTTTGCACACCTCTCATCATCATACACATGTGAGCAGCCTCTATCACTATAGCCACACCAAGTGGATTAAGCGTTCGCTGTATACAATTCAGTATATCATGAGTAAGACGTTCCTGCACCTGTAGCCTTCTTGCATATGCATCTACGATCCTTGGTATCTTACTGAGTCCAACGATATGTCCATTAGGTATATAAGCTATATGCGCCTTTCCAAAAAATGGCAACATATGATGCTCACATAGTGAATAGAGCTCTATGTCCTTGACAATTACCATCTCATTATAATCTTCCTTAAACAAAGCCGATTTAATGATCTCATCTGGCTCTAAATCATAACCATGTGTCAAAAACTGCATTGCTTTAGATGCTCGCTCAGGAGTCTTAATTAGCCCCTCTCTGTGTCTATCCTCTCCTACCGAATCTAAAATATCCTCGTACCTTTTTACGAGCTTTTTAGTGTTTTTAGAATCGTATTTTTCTTCTTTCTTATAGTTCATAGGTAAATACCTCTCTGCAAGGTCTATTTTAGTCGTTTAAGCGGTCGAAATTATAATAATTTGGATGAATATTAATCCCTGTTTATCTTAATTAAACTGGTTTTAGTCTACATTATTAAAAATTTTAAAGATTAACCACTTATTTGTTAATAATTAATGAATACAATTAACAAGATATCAGCGAATAGGTTTAATAATACTATTGAGAAGGTCTTTGGAGGAGACTTCATGTATCATGCTATATTTTGGATAGTTTTTTTCTTGTTTTTGATCGTAAGTAATCAAGACCTCAGTCTAGTAGAAAACCTCCTTGAACAAATAGTAAATGTTTTGTTCTACGGATTGATAGTCTATGTCAATATATTCTACCTCTTTCCCAAATTTATGAATACCGGAAAGATCAGTACCTATCTAACTTTATTATTCGCTTCTGTCTTGATGATTACGCCATTAAAGACTATGACTTTTTATGGGGTTAAAGCCATAGATATTAGTGTTGCAACTTTTATGAATAATAATATTAAGAACTTTTTTTTATCCATATTTTTTATGGCTTGTGCATCTTCAATCTATAAAATCATTAACGACTGGTCGCAGCAGAGAAGGGAGAAAGTGGACCTCCAAAGACAAACTTTAAAATCAGAGTTAAACTTTTTGAGGTCCCAGATAAATCCTCATTTTCTGTTTAATACACTTAATAGCCTATACGCACTTACGCTCAAAAAATCTGATAAAGCCCCTGAAATTGTATTGCGACTTTCTGAGATGATGAGGTATATGCTATATGAATGTAATGAACGATATGTGCCATTAGAAAAAGAAATAAATTATGTCCAGAATTATCTAGAGCTTGAGAAGATAAGGCACAAAGGTAAATGTGATATAGAGTTTGAAATGATAGGTGAAGTAGGTAATCAAAAAATAGCTCCCCTATTATTTATACCATTCATTGAGAATAGTTTTAAGCATGGTCTTAACTCACAGATTATAGATGGCTATGTAGATATTATCATGAATATTAAAGATGATAGTATCAGCATGGACATAAAGAATAGTAAAAACCAAGCTAAACCTAAAGCACCGAGCAAAATTAGTGGCGGTGTAGGACTAGTCAATGTCAAGAGAAGGCTAAACCTCCTATACACTGACGAATATGAACTAAGCATAACAGAAACTCCAAACGAATACGCTGTCAATATCGACATAAACTTATAAACTAACGCACACATGAAAACACTGATTATTGATGATGAGCCACTGGCGCAGGATGTGATTGAGACTTACGTAAGCCAGATGCCCAACTTAGAGCTAGTAGGCAAATGCCTTAATGCTTTTGAGGCAAATGAGAAATTAAAATCTAATGATATAGATCTAATATTTCTAGATATACAGATGCCAGAGATTAATGGTATAGATTTTCTAAAGTCATTATCAAATCCTCCTCTTGTCATTTTTACCACTGCGTTCTCAGAGCATGCAGTTGAGGGCTTTGAGTTAAATGCAGTCGACTACTTACTTAAGCCCATATCTATCGATAGATTTATGAAGGCCGTAAATAAGGCAGAAGAGGTTTTTAAGAAAAAAGGTGCTAGCAGCAACATAACCGAAAGTGATGAATATATGTATGTCAAGGCCGACAAGAAACTGATTAGAGTAAACTTTGCAGATATCATATACATAGAAGGTCTTAAAGATTACGTGATGATTAAACTTGCAAACTCTAGAATAATCACCTTACAGACTATGAAAAGTTTAGAAGAAAAATTGCCTAGCAAGTACTTTAAAAGAATACATAGATCCTATATCATGAATACTAAAAAAATTAAGGCAGTGATGGGTAATATGGTAGAAGTGATAGAGAAAGGCGAACCAAAACATATTCCCATAGGTAAAAACTATCGTGATGATCTATTAAGTATCATTAACGAAAAGAGACTCTAGATTACAAATTGGATCATAAAATGATAGAACATCTCAGTGCGATACTTAATGAGCAGATATTAGGTATTTCATCTGTCTCAGGAGGAGATATCAATCAAGCAGCTCGACTAGAAACATCGAGCTGCAACTATTTCATCAAATGGAATGATGGGCCGCAAGCATTGCATATGTTTCAGTGTGAAGTGCAATCTTTAGATGATCTTGCAAAAACATGTTGCGTTAATATTCCTGATGTTATTATCTGTTCTTCCTATGAAGAAAAAGCATATCTCTTGCTTGAGTTTGTGACTAGTAATAATCATCCAAACAATGCTGAGCTTTATCAGTTTGGAATAGACCTAGCTAACTTACACCGCGTAACTAAGCAGTACTTTGGAAATAAACATGACAATTATATTGGGATACTAAATCAGGTAAATTCTCAAATAGATACTTGGGATGAGTTCTATATAACCAATCGATTACAACCACAATTAGAACAAGCAAAAAGACAGACTCACCTTGCCAGCTTATCACAATCATCGATCGATAAATTTTACAAAGAAGTCCAGGCGCTACTCATTGATTTACCTTCTTCATTATTGCATGGGGATTTATGGAGTGGTAACTATATGATCAGTGATAAAGGATCAGCTTACTTAGTAGATCCTGCCAGCTACTATGGACATCGAGAAGTGGACATAGCTATGTCTGAGTTATTTGGTGGATTTGGAGCTAGATTCTATGACGGCTATAATCATACGTATAAGATCTCCGCTGATTACAAAAACAGAAAGGACATATACCAGCTCTACTACCTACTAGTACATCTGAATATATTTGGAAAACAGTATGAAGAATCGTGCAAAGATATCCTTTGCAAATTTGAATAATCAATTAGCAGTTAAAGTAAATTACTGCTTTATAACTTTTACTTTCTTAGAGATACTGGAATTTTCAGTTATAACTTTAGCTACATAGATTCCATCTATCATGCCTTCTGTGGAAAGCCTGTGGTCGTTTGTCTCAAGACCGCTCACTTTATTTATTAATCTTCCATTGACATCGTATATCTCAATTGATTTTATTGCCTCTCCACCATTGAGGTGCAACTTAATAAAGTTATTCGCCGGATTAGGAATAATAAATAGATCTTCTTTTAATGGTACTCTATCTTCACTGCCAGAAGCATTAAGCTCTACCTCAATAGAAGTATCAGGCAATCTATATTTATTCCCTCCTCCATCTACAAATGATATGTTTTCTACTAATATGGTGATTGGATTTGATCTATCTCTTCTTAGACCTTCCAGATCTTCTTCTACTATAAACCCAACACTATGAGTTATACCCACACCAGAGACTGTCTCTCCCGTTGTCCGTGTGCTTCCTAAATGTATTGCACCGGGCGCAGGCTGTTTAAATAGGCTGATGATCGGAGAGTTATTACCCAACCACACTCTACTATGATCTATAACTTCTACTGATGAATCATCAACAAAGCCAGGAGAGAGATTAAGCGTATATGCGATTCCATGTACATCTAATACAGGATGATCTGCAGACCCTAATATGATATCAAGTGACAACCAATCTCCTGAATCAACTGATGTTGCACTAGGTACAATATCTATTGGGTAATTTTTAAGTATAAGTATTTCGCTTGGAACAAGATTATTATAGTTGTCATAGTTAGCATCTATGGCTTCTACATCTGCTGCTGTGATGATTCCATCTCCATTAGCATCTATATGTTTCACATCCAGCCCGTTGACTACTTGGCTACTATTCCAATCACTGCCAAACTCGGCTGTCCATCTATTTCCAGTAATTAATTCACGCGCTTGACCTGTTTCCCCTACATGATATCCTAATGTCAACAAATCAGATATAGAGACCTTACCATCTCTATTGGCATCACCTGCCCACACACAATTCCGTCCAGCACAGTTACAATCGCTATCTTTTTCTACTACTTCGACTTCTACGTTTACTGTTTTACACCTGGATCCATTGATACAGTACTCTAGGTCAAAATTATCAACTCCTTGAAAACCATTCTTTGGTTCATAGACGATTAAGCTTTGACCTTCGTCCATTCCACATCCATATACGTAAGAGTCAAGATCATAAAGATTACCATTATCAGGCTGACTTACTATCCTGATATCAAAGGCATCTATTGGAGCTTCATAATTAATAATAAATGATGTCCCCTCCTTAGTTACAAATTCATATTTATCCTTATTCTCAGGATAGTAATTGTTGACATAGATTGTGATATTCGCGAGGTTATACTCGTATCCATCATAAGTCTCATATTGAAACTGCTTGATGCCTTGATAGTTAGCATCGGGAGTAAATTTAAAATTACCACCACCGAGGTGCTCTAATCCTTCAGAGTAAGATATAATGGCATTGTCATTTTTGTAGTCATTTTCAAATACATCAAACGATATGCTGTTATTAATCTCTGTATAATATTCGTCATCAACTACAGATAGATTATCCTTATCATCGCCAATAATTTTAATGATAACAGTCCTGATAAGGCCATTAGCGTTATCAACTAGACTAAAAGTCTCTGTATTTGTTTCATTACCATCAGGTGTATATTCAAAAACATCCGCACCTAACAAATCAATACTCCCATGCATCAACTCGCCGATTTGATCTACATTAAAGCCCTCTGAAGGCAGTAGTACTGGTACACTTTTATTATACGTGGTTGTAAGTTCGATAACCCCTTCAGCAGCAACATAATTAGGATCTAGCACACAGATAGTCGCAGTACCCATAGCCGTTCTTCCTTTCGCATTAGTAACTACATAGTTCACATAAGCCATACCCATAAAATCCTCCTTAGGGGTAAAACTTAATTGTCCATCTATGACCTCAGCTGTCCCACTCTCCTGATGAGCAATAAGAGAAAGGTCTAGCGGACCATGAGTAGTGATGTCATTATTTAGGACATCGATAAGCTCACCTTGGCTATTTACTGATATAGATTTGTAATCATGTTTTGTAATAATCTGCGACTCTGCGACATCGAAAATTAATTTAGCATATCTGGCAAAAGTTCTTACACCAACCTCTTCAAAATACTCAATACCTAATTCGGTTTGACCACTATAATTTTCGTTTACCGTAAACTCTACACGATATTGATTCTTCCCCAAAGAAGGGTTCTGTATGTTATCTTCTAAAATATCTACATCAAAGCCTGATACAAGTATCGCAGGTATCTCAGACGAATTAATAATCGTAGAAAATGTTTCCCCTGGCGTTAGTAAGAATTTCTGACTACTTGGATTAGATTGTGCGATAACCAAAACAGTCCACATTAGGAAAAATGCAGACGATACAATACGATTATATGAAGCTTTCAAAATTTGAATTGACAAGCTTTACGTTTTTGGTTATTAATGAGTTAGTGCAAGATAGTCTAATTGCTATTATTTTTGTGCCTGTATCGAGGATATATTTATATTAATTACTTAAATATGTCATATGTTGACAATGAGCCATTTATAACTAATTGAAAGTTAGTAGGTTGTAATAAAAGGAGTTATTTTTTCAATACTAAATGTTAGTATACACATATCAAAAAGCAATAAGTTGTAGCCATTTAGTTTACAGTTAGTTATAAATTACAATAGGACGTAATAAATGATCAATAATAAAGTCACCATTGCTTTATCAGCACTAAATATTTATGAGCTCAATAGACTTCAAAAGTTTATTAATTCGCCTTATTTTAATAAGAATGATACCGTTATAAGTCATTTTGAATATTTGTTCCACCTAATTAAGTCAGATGATTTAGCTAATCTTAGTAAAGCGAACCTATGGGAATCGACACATCCCAAGAAAAAATTCAACGACACTAAATTTAGAAAACTAAATACTGATTTACTTCGACTGATAGAAGAGTTTCTTTCTATAGAAGGTTTTCAAAAAAATCCTTTGCACAAGGCAAACTACCTCCTCAAAGCAATAGCAGAAAAAAAAATCGTCAAGCTGTATAACTCTACGATAAATACGGTTAAAAGGCTTTCTAATTATCAGTTAGAAAAATCAGCATCTTATTATTACTATCAATATCAGATTGAAAAAAATATATTCAACCTCACCTCCGAGTTTGAACGGAAAACAAAATCAAAAACGGAACTTTCAAATTTCAATATTACTCAGATTGCAGAGAACCTAGATATATTTTTTCTTACAGAGAAGATGAAATATTTAAATACGTTACATACCTGGCAAAACGTAACTAAACATGAAGAGACAATTCAATTTACTGATGATCTAATCAATCAGATAAAGAAGATAGATTATCAATCTTATCCACCTCTTAATATCCACTATATTATTTATCTCTCCACGATAGAACCAGATAATGATGGACACTATCAAAACCTAGTGGAGAATATTGAAACTCATATTAGCTCATTTCCAAAAGAGGAAGCAAAAGATATATTTGAAGCAGCAATTAATTACTGTGTGCGAAAAGCTAATAGTGGACAAAGCAAATATCTTGAAGAATTATTTAAGCTCTATAAAATTGGTCTCGATAGTGAAATCATGCTTGTAAACGGAGAGATCACACCTACCTCGTTCAGAAATATTTGTTTCTGTAGTTTACGACTCCAAAAGTATGAGTGGACAGAGACCTTCATAAACCAATATTCAACAAGACTAGATGAAAAGTATAGGGACAATGCGGTAACTTTTAATCTTGCAAGAGTCTATTGGTACAAGAAAGAGTTTGAAAAAGTAATAGAGTTATTGCGTGATGTAGAGTACGAAGATATTTTATACAATATTAATTCGAAAATCACTTTGCTTTCTGTCTATTACGAATTAGATGAATTCGAGGCATTTGAATCACTAGTACAAAGCTTTAAAGCATTCTTACGGAGGCAAAAATCTATGCCTGATAAACGAAGACTTAACTACACTAACTTTATAAAATACACGGATCGATTATATAAAATAAAGGCTGGAGATATCGAAAAAGTTAAACTATTTAAGATAGACCTCGAAAAGGAAACATTAGTCTCTAGTAAATTTTGGCTGTTAGAAAAGGCACAAGAACTAGCTGGATAAAAACACGCCCAGACAGTATATCTCAACTATCTAGGCGCTCTGTCCACGGGAAGCAGACTTGAGTTTTATATTTATCACAAAGTTCTAATCTTAGAGAGTCAAAATACTTGCCAGAACAGCCAAATATTGAGAACAAAAATTAAATATTGTTCTACAATTATGTTTTAAACAGAGTCGTATTCTACTGATAATCAGCAGTGTATACTTATTTTAGAAATAAATAATTTATTCATATAAAAAAATACTAGATGTATTTATATGTTGGCGAGAGCCTTTTTATATGTAGCCAAGCACCTTTCTCTAGCCATTTTGTGATCGACTATAGGGTCAGGATACTCTAATGTTCCGTAGGTAGGAACCCATTTTTTTACATAGACCAGCTGCTTATCAAATTTTTGCAATTGGGAGGTAGGATTAAATATCCTAAAATATGGAGCTGCATCAGTACCACAGCCTGCAGCCCACTGCCATCCTCCATTGTTACTAGCCAGATCAAAGTCTAGCAGCTTCTTAGCAAAATATGCTTCGCCCCATCTCCAGTCTATGAGTAAGTGCTTTGTAAGAAAACTAGCCACCACCATCCTCACCCTATTGTGCATATGGCCAGTAGCATTAAGCTCTTGCATACCGGCATCTACAAGCGGATAACCAGTCCTCCCTTCACACCAAGCGGCATACTCTTCTTCATTGTTCCTCCACTCTACTTTTTCATACTTAGCTCTGAAGGAATTTTCTTCTACATGTGGAAAGTGAGCTAATATCTGAGCATAAAAATCTCGCCATATTAATTCACTCAGATAAACGTCACTTAACTTTAAGGCCTTTCGCGCTTTTTCTCTAATACTTATAGTCCCAAATCTAAAGTGAACTCCTAATTTGGAAGTGCCATTTATACTCGGAAAATTACGTTGTTCTTCATATGCCTTAATCAGTTTTTGACTAACCTGCTCAGGAGGAAAAGAAAGCTCACTTGCTCTAAAACCTATATCCTTTAATGAAAGCATTTGTGCCTTCAAACCCACCTTTAATTTTGAGGCGTACTTCAGTGTTGGATACGATTTAAAGTAATAACTTTTAGACATGTCGGATACCTCTGCGCCTACCTTAGCTAACCATTTTCGCTTATATGGTGTAAATACAGTATAAGGTAATCCATCATCCTTGAGCACCTCATCTGCACCCATGAGTATGTGATCTTTATATGTTTTAAAACCTACCTTCTTTTGGGTCAGTAACTTCTCCACCGCTTGATCCCTTTCAAGCGCATAGGACTCAAAATCATCATTAGTGAAGACGGTATCAATCTCATATTTTTTTAGAAGTGTTTTCCAGATATCTATTGGATCACCATGAAATACTTGCAACCCGCTATCAAAAGTCTGGATACTAGTATTGAGATCCACTAATGCATTGTGGATAAAATGAACTCGTGCATCATTTTTATCTTCAAGTTTATCTAAGATCTTAGAATCAAAAATAAAAATTGGAACAACTGGTTGCTTACTTTTTAAAGCATGATACAACCCAGCGTTATCGTTTAACCTTAAGTCTCTCCTGAACCAAAATATATTTACTTTTTTCATGCTTTTCTTATTTGAACAACTTGATACCAACTATAATGTTCTATATTATTGATATTTAATATATGATTTTTGAATAATGCAAGATCTAATCATAAATTTGTGATTTATATCTAACCATGAATATATCTATCTCACCTAAGTTCTTTTGGATAGGAGCCTTTATTTCTATCTTATCTTACTCTTGCAAAAGCGATGTTGCCGTAGATAAAGATAATCCCTTGGGCCAATTGGAATCTGCTCTGATAGCTGATCCATCTGCCGAAAACATCAAAGCCTATCTAGATAATGCGAAAACATATATCTCAGAAAACAAGAAAGATAAAGATCTCATAAAGCCCGTTTTAGAAAAAGCGTCCAAAGTTTCTCTAGACCACAATCAACCATTTGGTGCGATTAGCTTTTTGATGCCTTTGATCAAAGATTATCCATCAGATCCTAAGAATGGCCAACATGTTTTAGATCTGGCTAAGCTAATGCAAAAAGTAAAGAAAGATCACGTCGCAATTACATTGTACAAGAGTTACCTAAAGACACCTAATGTAAGCAAGGATGCCTCATTAGATCAGCTTATAAGTAAGCAATCTGGGACTACAGAAGCTTATGTTGATACTATTATGGTAAATATATTTACTGATCCTAATGAGTTTGGACTTAATAAGGACAACTCTCTCAAATTTGTCGATGTTGCTGAGGCATATGCACTCGCAAATCCTAATACTGATCAAGCTGCACAGTATCTCTACAAAGCTGCAGAAGTATCACGAAGTATAAGAACATTTCCTAAAACCCTCACCATATATGATTGGATGATTAGCGACTACCCTAATTACAGTAAAACGCCTACTGTAGTATTCCTTAAAGGTTTTTTATTAGATAATGAACTAAAGAATCTAGACTTAGCTAAACAAAGCTATGAAGTGTTTATAGATCGGTACCCTGAGCATGAGCTAGCTTCACACGTAAAATTCTTGATAGAGAACCTAGGGAAAACTGATGAAGAAATTCTCAACCTGATTACCAAGCAGAAAAATAGTGTTACTGATGCTTCGTCAATAGACGCAAAAAACTAACCTCTTAACTTAATAGGTCTTTTTACGACAGGATTAAGTTTAGTGCCCTTTACTTTTGCTGAGCCCTCTATACGATGTGTAGACTTTACTTTTTTGAAAAACTTAGCGACAGAGATCAGCCCTTTGTAAACAATGCTGTCCTCTTGTAATTTATCCATGGCGGACTTCGCACGAGCGAAGTCTAGTGAAAACTCAACCAACTGCTCCTCCCCTGGAATTACCTTAATAACTTCATTAGTCACAAACTCTCCTAAAACATACTCATCTATAAGGCGCTTATCTTTCCTGCCCCGAGCATACTTCTCGATCAATCTGATTTCGATACTTTTTACTTCTTGCTCTCTTACTGTGGTAAGCTTGATCATCCCATCTATCTGATCTATATCAGAAGGTATAACATCTGGGCAGATGATCTCTATTTTAACCCCTTCTATACCTAGTATATCTTTTACTTTGCCTAACATGATGATAATATCATTCTAATATGGCTATAACGATAATATTATAGATGAACATGCCAATGATCTCGATAATCAGTAAAAAAATAAACAATCAGACAAACCGATGGTGCCAACTCTCCTTAAGAGGTTTTAGCCAAGCTTTCAAAAAATCACCTTTATTTTTAACTAGGTTATCAAAAAACAAAGTGCTATCTGTAATCCTACCATCAGATACAGACTCGGTAAGATCAGTGGTCTTTATGCTTAATACATCTTCGCCATCTAAGTAAGTAAAGTTAAGTCGATCAAAAAAGTCAATCCCAAAACGCTCTCCTTGAGATCTGATGAAAGCTACAGACGAGTCAATAGAGCAACCACTAGTAGCAGCAGCAGTCTCATCGACAAATAAGGCCACAAAGCGCTTATGAAATATATTACCATATCCCAAAACTGAATTATGATGACTGGTCCATTGATCTACAAAACTAAATATCTCAGGTCTTAGGACATCTATCTCATCATAACTAAGATCCCGATTTGCTTGATAGATCCATACCTTTGAGTGGTCTTCTAGTGCAATTAATTCTCTAAGCAATTTTTATTATTTTATAATAACCCATAAAATTACCAACCTTTAGATTGTACAATTAGTTCTGATATATCATAAACCATCACATCGTCTTGCTTTTCCTTAGCTTTCACACCATCAGACATCATGGTAAGACAGAAAGGACAGTTTACTGCGATAGTATTAGCTCCAGTACCAATCGCTTCTTCTATTCTTTCAATATTGATACGCTTATCGCCAGGCTCGTCTTCTTTAAACATCTGAGCACCTCCAGCGCCGCAACACAAGCCTCTCTCTTTAGCTCTATTCATTTCGGTAAGATCCACTTCTATCGAACTCAGTATAGACCTCGGAGCTTCATAGATATCATTAACTCTACCTAGGTAGCAGGAATCATGATAAGTTACCTTCTTACCTTTAAAATCGCCTCCTTCAATACTTAACTTACCTTCATCTATTAGCTTCTGAATTAACTGAGTATGATGTATTACTTCATAATTTCCTCCAAGTGCAGGATATTCATTCTTTAGTGTATTGAAGCAGTGCGGGCAAGTAGTTACAATCTTCTTGACGTTATACATTTTGAGCGTCTCGATATTCTGAAGTGCCGACATCTGAAACACAAATTCATTACCAGCACGTCTAGCGGGATCACCAGTACAGCTCTCTTCATTTCCGAGTATAGCAAACTTTACACCTGCCTTATCTAAAATCTTAGAGAATGCAACAGTCACCTTTTGCGCTCTAGCATCATAGCTCCCTGCGCAGCCTACCCAAAATAATATCTCTGGCTCTTCACTTGCTGCTGCCATCTCAGCCATGGTAAGTACCTTTATTCCCATATCCTCTTATTTATTATTCTTAATTATCCTTCTAATTGCTCTGTCCATTTATCTCTAGCATCTGGTATCTGCCATACGCTACCACTATTCTCTATACTAGTAAACATCGGTAACCAGTCTCCAGGTCCTGCAGATTCTGTTAATATCTCATACCTTCTAAGTTTTAGTATAGGTTCTAGTGGATTAATCAGTACAGGACATGCTTCTACACACGCATTGCAAGTCGTACAAGCATGCAGTTCTTCTCTACTGATATAATCAAACAAACTCTTGCCATCAGCGTAGGTATCCTTGCTGAGGGCTGCACCGTCCGCTGCTTTTGTCTCCTCTATAAATTTAGAATCTCCACTATCTAGATTATTACCTACCTCCTCTGCCCTATCTCTAATATCCATCATAACTTTTCTAGGTGATAATTTCTTGCCAGTTAGATTTGCAGGACATACTGAGGTGCACCTCCCACACTCTGTGCAGGTATAAGCATCTAGAATATTTTTCCAACTCAGATCAAATATGTCCTTACTTCCAAACTCTGGCAACTCTGCATCTGCAGGTGGCATTTCTGTCTCTTCTGTGAGTCCCATCATAGACTTCACCTCATTCATAATCTCTGGCATATTTTCCATCTCCCCCCTAGACGTCAATTTTTGAAAATACACATTAGGGAAAGCTAAAAAGATATGAAGATGCTTAGACCTTGGG